>Ga0123342_1005438_pt1 | contig 18449 bp, 14 predicted proteins | sample Turbeawhitnodule_FD_89960 | JGI IMG/M metagenome (GOLD analysis project Ga0123342, IMG submission 89960) | Root nodule microbial communities of legume samples collected from Mexico - Turtle bean Mexico white nodule | ecosystem: Host-associated > Plants > Roots > Nodule | place: Mexico: Nepantla...
AAATATATATATATATATATATATATATATATATATATATATATATATATATATATATATATATATATACCATTGCGAATATTAAATATTCAAACCATATATTTTCTTGAGATCTCTACAATATTCTATTAATCCTATAATATTCTTCGCTATTGCCATTTCGATGGCTTCTTGAATATAAATATTGGTCCTGTCTTTTCCAATCATCAACATAACAAAAATATTATATACTCACCATTTTATATATATTCATAAAAATATGCTAAAAAAATTCATTTAAACAAAACCAATTTTAAAAATAAAAAATAATTAATTATTATATTAACTAAATAATTTTAAATATTAAAAAGTTATTAAAATTTAAAGAGATTTTTACTGTTAATAAATTGATTTTAAATTATTTTTTTTAATAACTAGAACTATGTAACACAGACACTGACATGGACACTGATACGACACAGACATGGAGATACGTAAAATCTCTAAAATATAGGACACGGGACACAAATCTATATATTATATAATTATGAATTATATAAATTGACAATAAAGATTTATGTGCACAAGTATATTCCAGATTATTTTTTAGAGCAAAAAGATGCTTTTCATGACTGGTTCACAAGGTTTTGTTTCTTATTTTTATAATTATAATAACAATTTATACAATAAAGTTTGAATATTTAGAAAATTAATGTATTTTTCTTTTTAAAATTGTGTTAGAATTGTACTAGAATTATCATAAATCTAACAAATACTTTTTGAATTGGACACTTCACGGATACGTGTCCTACAAGTATCGGACACCGACACGTCATTTAAGAAGAGTGTCCGAGTTTCATAGACTAGAACGGTTGTTAGTAACTAATTAAATATAAATTTAAAAACTATTTATTAATAATAGAATAATTTTTAAAATAATATTTAATTTAGTCAATATATTAATTAATTATTATTTATATTTAAAATTGTTTTTTAATGATTTTGTGTGTCTTTTATAGTTTTAAAAAAACTTTAATATTATATAAAAAATAAAAAAATCAACTTTCATATTATTGGCAAAAGCTATATATAGTTTTGTAGAGAAGTAAATGATCAACAAAATTAATAAAATCTTTCTACTAATATGATATGAACTTAAACTTTGGTGTAACATATGAGAAGTGTGAGAAAATTGAATGAAAAATGAAAAAAAAAATTTGAATGCATTCAACAACTAGCTGAGCAAACAAGTCAATGATTGTAACTAAACTCACAAGATGGAGGAGGAGGAACACAGTTGAAAAAGTGGTGGTGTTGATTTGGTTGACCCAATTTTTATTTTTAATTTTTCTTTAGAATAGTTGACCCAAATTTAATTTAGCAGTAGGGAACAAAAGGAAAAATGTGACAGGTAATTTAATTTCATATTTTTTTTTAATTATTGGTGTCAATTATTAATTGAAGTTGATGAATCTGCTTACCTAATAAATATCATAGTCAATGAGATCTAACGTGTGAGCTTTTATATACCAACAGTGACATAATAAGTCAGTCACAGAAACCCACCAAACATTAAATTCATTTTAGCTTCTCATCTGTTCATATGAAATGATAGTGACAAAAAGTCCACAAGGCCAAAATTTTCAATTTTATACAAAAAAATGAACAGTGATTTTTGGGAAGATGTTGTCAATTTTTTCAAGAAATTGACCCTTGATGTGATTTTGAAATTTTATTATGTGTTTGATCATTTAAATTGTAGTTGGTTTGGTTTTCTAGTTCAATTATTGTTCTGTTGATTTAATTCTTAATTTGGAATGTGATCACTATAAAAATTTGGATAGTTGAATGATTCTAACACTGATAGATTGATAAAGAATTTGAATTTTTTAAGTACTTTTTTTTTTAATTTACAAAAAAAGTGATATTTTTATTACTATTAAAAAAGTTTATTAATATTTCATATTAATGTCATGATAGAGCTACAGAAAAGGACAGTCATTCAATCATGAATTGAATTAATAGGCATAAAAAAAGTACTAAATCTATTGGACTTGAATGGTCATTACATTTTGCACCCTCATATCTTGAAGTTGTATTTTCAAAAAATTTAAAATTTCAATTTACCCCTCTAAAATTTGTATTTGAGAATATATAATACAATTTTATGTTTTAGAATATATAATTCAGAACATAATTTTATATTCTAAATTATAATTTTTTTAACAAACTTATTTAAAAGAAAACAAATACATTTTGGTTTGTTTTAAAATGTATTTTTATTCAGAAATAATTTTGAAATTATTAATATATTTTAGAATATAAAATTTGGAATGTATTTTTTTATCTAAAAATATTTTAGAATACAATCTGAAATATAGATATGTATCTAGGAATATATAATTCAAAATAAAAATATGTATTCTGAATTATTACATATTTAATATTTTGTTCATTCTGAAATATAAAAATTTAACTTTCAATGTTTTTCTTCATTTTATTTATTTAACTTTTTTTATTTTATTCATCCCTGATTGTTTTAAAAAATCATTTTTAATACTAAAATAGAATTTAATGTAGAGATATGGTCCTAATAATTTTTCTCTTCATTACTTTTATTATATTTAGAAGTCACATTTTCTAGTTGAACTACAAGTATAATTTAATTTTGTGTGTGATGATTTTAGAGGTTTAAATTGTAATTAATTTTTGTTACTTTATGATAAATTATGCATATAATTTGTAAGGCTTCAATTATTTAACCTACATTTCATTTAATATATAATTTTATTGATTTGAAAGTGTACTCATTTTTTACATCCATACAAAAGTTCGGGTACGTTTGAAAAAGGTCGATCCATCATCATGTAAATTACTTTTCATAACAACACCACAATCACAAAACTTTCTTAATCTTACATCTCTTAATAACATAGTTACTTACATTTTATTTCTTAATTTATAATTTAGTTTAGCATCTATTTGTATTATTTATAAATGTATAAATTTGAATCCTTCTACAATATGTTTTATTTTAAAGTTTTTAACCAATTAATCATAGATACTTCTATTCTTAAATTAAGACATCTCTCTTCTAAGATTTTATAAGTTTTAGGTCCTATGATAACTACCTATTAAATTATACTAACATGACATAAAATTTAAAACTCTAGAATATAAAAATAAAAGGATATTTTTCTATATCTTAGATTTTCATTGTATATGTAACTCAACATCATTTCCACTTAAGAGTGTAACAATTCAAACATCATAGTTAATTTAATATTTATTATAAGGACCACTCAACCTAAAAGTTTACCAACATCCTAAGGATTCTCCCATTTCCAATCAATACACTACTACAAGAAAATCATTCAATAGAAACCAATAGTAAAGACAAAATAATTAGTAGTTATATTGATTAAATTAAATATTATTTTAGAGACTAAAAAATTATTGGTATCTAAATTAGTTTTTATTATTGATAAATAATTTTTAAACTGATATCTAATTTAGCTACTGATATTTTAGCTTTCAACTTTAAAATATAAATAATTGGTAGGTAAAACCTTGGTAGCTAATTAGATATCAATCTAAAAACTATTTATTAATAATAGAAACTAATTCAGGTACTAATAAGTTTCTAGTCTCTAAAATAACATCTAATTTAGTCAATGTAACAACTAATTATTTTGTCTGTACGATGATTTTGATTTTCTAGTAGTGATACTAAAAGATTAATTGGATAGAATGACACATTTTATATTTGAACTTTTAAGTTGCAATCTCAAATCCTAAGCCACTTATATGCTTCAATCTTGAGAAAAAAGGTTGATAACATATAACATAAAGATTGGCTTGTGAGCATGTAAATACATATGAGAATTTCTCCCAGAATGGACCTTGTTAGAGATGAAACTTTGGTAGAGATGAAACTATGAGGACACATTGGCTCTTTGAAGGATCATAAATCTTTTTCTACTAACACTCTCCACACGTTCACCAAGTTTTGCAAGATGTTCCATCCTCCTTTTCCACAACTCTGAAGAGCCTAACTGATTTGCCTTCACTTCAGCTTCAGCTGCATCATTTTCTGATACCTCAACTCTTCTGTCATCTGCAGGCTGCTCTTCATCAGAGTCTTCCATTATCTGCTTCAGTCTCTCCACCACCTGACTCATCGTTGGCCGATCTTTCGCACTCTTTCGCAGGCAATGATCTGCGAGTTTCGCCAGTTTTCTTGCTCCATTCATGCAATACTCTCCTTGAAGCCTCTGATCAATTATTGTGTCGAACTTCTTGCTATCAGCAGGGTACTGCTTCACCCACTCCAGCAGTTTCTTCTCTGGTTTAGGCCTGTTTCTTTCCATTGAACGCCTTCCAGTAAGCATTTCATATAGCACCACCCCAAAGCTCCACACATCACTCTTGGCTGTGAGATGACCTGTCTCAATGTAATCTGGAGCAGCATAACCATATGTCCCCATCACCTAACATGAAAAAAAAAGTTTATAATCTTGATGATGATCATGCAGTTAAAGCTCCATGACTTTTTGCTTATCTTTTATAAGTCATGTCATGTCTAACTCCATAACTTTAACATTGATTATGTGCAAGAAGATATTTGTATGAGATTGATCAAGGAAGAATGACAGAAAAGTCACTAGTTTAGACACATGCAAAGAAGGCCATTGGCAGCATCAGTTAGAAAGGTCATCATAAGAGAAAATCTAGAGGGATCTTGGGGTGAATAATCAAGTTCAATGAAGTCATGCAATCTATGCAAGTAGGATAAGACTTTTGTTGTTGAATATTTGGTAAGTCATGTTTACAAATGGTACAAATTAAGTTTAGAATCTATGCAGAAGAATGCATGCAATGTGCTAATTCTGCTGGATATGGCATGGCACTTACAGCTGTTGAAACATGAGTATCACCAGCTACTGGCCCCTCCCTAGCAAGTCCAAAATCTGAAAGCTTTGGCTTAAAGTCTTTATCCAGTAATACATTTGAAGATTTAAAATCTCGATATATCACCTAGAGAATTAGCATGCAAATTGTTAAAAGCAGAGGAAGAAAAGTTCAGGAGATATAAATACAAATTAAAAGCTATCAAACACTGAGAAAAGCAATTCAGTGATATGCGAAATGGTAACTAATGGTGTGAAATCCAAGTTTATGATATTACTCCTTTGAGTTGCCACTGTTAATTTATGGTCTAAAGTTATGTATTATATATTTATGGTCTGTGCAATTTACAGCCAATAGTAGAGAGTGTGTTAAAAAGAGTATGTTAAAGATGTTACAAACTTTTCTCATTCCTAGAGAACATTAAGTTCTTAAGGGGTTGGAGATTTCATGTATATTCAACATATGTTCACAATTCCTGTGTTTTATATAAAGTAAGTTAAAATAAGATACTATGATTGTTGCCAGAGCCTAAATATCAAAGGAAAATGTGGTTTCCAAAATCAAACTATGCAAAGCAGGAATGAACCCAAGTTCAGAGGTTTTCATTATCAGATTAAACTATTTTGTCATGGGCACCCTGTTTCACTTCTAAAATAGGATGGATAAACTAAACTAAGATAAGAAAAGGTAGAAGTCAAAATTTGTGGCCATGAATAGCCAAAAAAGAAAGAGAAGATAACTCTTGAGTGACACTGTTAACAGATAGTAAGCATCACTTCCTCAAAAGAAATTTTCTAGAAAATTATCAAATTTTATTTTGAAGGCAATGAATGATCATATATCTCTAAGGAGAAGCAGGAATAATCTAGAATCATATTTCTTAAACTCAAACCTGAATTTCTAATTCTTCATGCAGATAAGTTAACCCTTGAGCTGCTCCAAGTGCTATTTCAAGTCTAGTTTTCCAAGGAAGAGGATCATATGCTTTATTGAAAAGATGAAACTCTAAGCTTTTGTTCGGCATGTATTCATACACGAGTAGTCTCTGCATGCCTCGTTCATCATCCAAAGCACAGTATCCAATAAGCTTTACGAGATTTGGGTGTTCCACAACACCAAGAAACTGAACTTCAGTCAACCATTCCTTGTGACCCTACATGAAAGAAGCAAAAATAGTCAAAGGAATATCCTCATATCACCATATTCAATCTTTCAATGTAGAATGAAAATAAAGAACATTGGAGCTTCTCTATGCTAGTAATCACTAACAAATTTCAGCATGCATAAATGACAAAATCTTGTCTATTACATAATTAGCACTTTAGGGTAAAAGATCCACCAATATAATCCCTCTGCACTTTCAAGTAGGAATAATATGTGGTTTCTTGATTAAGAAGTATCATAAACAATTTATACCAGACATGCAGAAAACCATTTATGGAGTTGCATTGCAGTACAATGTCTGTATATGTAAATCATACCTTAACATACTCAACATTCAATTCAATCCAATAAATTTTTGAGTAGAAAATATGGCTATAAATATATCAGGAAAAGTATCTTATCAATACTTGTAAGACAAGATTTTGTGTTTGAAATCGACTGAAGAAATCCCATTAATTAGCAGTAAGTAAATATAGATATTTGCCCCTAAAAAGGAGATTGTTTCCAACATTTGAACCTAAGGTCCAAGGATGAAAGAAGCAACTATAAATGCATAGATCTATAGATGTCATTTTGAACTTAAACTCAATTACATATACATTAACACAGCGAATCTCCCTGCTTTTAAAATATAGATAGATAGTGAAGCGGATGACATAACTTTATCTTTTGGGTGAGACAAGAAAGGGGTTGACTATACTCTGCATAACTTTCAGTAGATTGGTGTATATGGTAAAACAGACAACAGTATAATTAATGTTGATCTTAAATGCTATCTGAGGTAAAAAGAAAATCAGCCCTGTAGTTAAATTAATGACCAAGGATCCAAGGGTACAAATCTTGATAACAAAAATGATATGCTATGAAGCTCAAACACACTATATGTACTGAACACAGACACACGGATATGGATACGGACACAACATTGGACAGAGACCGAACACAACATGGACACAAACACTAAACACTGGAAATTGGAACCATCGGACTCTAAATGCTTTGAACCATAACTATATGAGTTTATATGCGGAATTCTCTGACCTAGTACATCCCAAGGAAATTGTTGAGTCTCATACCTGTAATGCATTCTTGTTAAGCCTTTTGATGGCAACTACAGTAGGATTCCCCTTCCCATCAGCAGGCTGGATTGAACCTTTAAACACACTTCCAAAACCACCTTCTCCTATCTGAAAAAGCCTGTTGAAATCACTTGTTGCATGCTTGAGCTCTGAGATGGAGAAGACCCTCAAATTGTGACCCTTCTCCTCATACAGTTCCGGTATACCGCGGGGTGAGGCAGATGAGCATGAAGACTTGGTGATCCTTTCAGCTCCTGAAAAGTCCAGTTTCTCTTGCTTTTTCAGTTCAGGTGCTGACCTTTGCTTACTGTTTCTAGATTTGTCTTTGAAATAGTAAAAGCACTTCATTGCATAACCAATCAGCTATGATTATTTATTATGCACAATCTCTGTCAACCTGTTATCAGTTCAACAATTCACAACAAAATTATTGTCAGGAATAAACCCCCCTTGACACCATTACCATCTACAAAGAACAAAGCAAAGTAGTGAATAGCAAAAGCACTTCACAGCATAAACAATTAGCTATGATTCTTATGCACAGTCTCTCATTAACCTGCTATCAATTCAACAAATCACAACAAAGATTATTGTCAGGAATAAATCCCCTTGACACCATTACCATCTAAAAAAGAAGAAAAACACAACAAAGTAGTGAATAGCAAAAGCACTTCATAGCATAAACAATGAGCTATGATTCTCATGCAGTCTCTCATTAACCTGTTATCAATTCAACAAACCACAAAAGAAATTATCATCAGCATTAAATCCCCATGATACCATTACCACCTAGAAAGAAGAAAAACACAACCATGTAGTGAATAGTAAAAGCACTTAATAGCATAAACACTTAGCTATGATTCTTAAGCAAGGTCTCTGATCAACTTGCTATTAATTCAACAAATCACCAAAATCAATGATTGTCAAGAACAAATCCCCATGATACCATTACAACCTATAAAGTAGAAAAACACAACTATGTAGTCAATAGTGAAACCCCAGATGGCTCTGCAAACCAGAATTGCAAAAATTTTCAAAATTTAAGCAACCCAACAAGAGAGCAAAAAGATGAATCAAAAGAGAAAAACAATAGTCACAACATACAACTGGGCAGGTATACAGCACATGCAAAATGAACCAGAATCTGCTAAGTCACACAAACATGATTTAGAAGGAAAAAAACAAGTGAACAAAACAAAGAGCAAAATGGTTTGCATAATTGAATTGGAATCCTCACAGGGAAGAACACAGAAGGGCATGTCTTGGTTCCTGTACACGTTCGAGAAGCTTGAAGTTTTCTAAAATAAGGAAGAAAAGGTTCACATCCACATGAGTTAGTACTTTTCTTTGGCTTCTCTCACACGGATATCAATGAACAAGAAAGAAACAATAAAGAAACTGTGCTGAAAGTTGTCTTTTTTCATTCATTGGTTGACCAGTGGCAAGCCAGCTTGCTCAAGTTTCTGTTTGAACTTTGCAACACATTGACCAAACTATCTTTATTTTCTCTATCTTTTTCAAAACGATCATGTCAGATAAACAAACCGATTTATATTTTTCTACTGTCGTATTTAAGAAAAATATTTTTATTTATTTGTTACTTTTCTTAAATTTAAGACTTTTTCCATAAATATTTAATTGAAGTAAAAAATAGAAGTAATAGTGAAAAAATTGTTGAATATCTCACATCGAATAGATATAAGAATATTTCATTGTATATAAGTGTGTGCACAACATGAATGAGTTTTATGAGGTTGAGTTAAAATTAGGCTTCATTTAAAGTCTATCATAACAAATGTTTGGATCTATCGTATACTCTCTATCGAATCATCTATTATTATTATGAATAACACATTTTCAATTAAAAGAGAAATAAAAAATATTGAAAAGGATTAAAATTTAAGAAAATACTCTTTTATTTATTTATATCTTATCATTCCCTTAATTATTAATTACTTTATATATATTATATAAAAATAAAATAAAAATTTATTAAAAATTTTCATTTCTTACTTTATAAAGAATCTTCACGAACACTTATAAAGAAACAAAGAATATTAATATTTTCTCGTGGTTATCTTCGACCCATAAATGCTTGTGCCAACTCATTTATTAATGAATTTAAATTTAGAGATAGAGTACTAAATAATGTATTTAATTCTTAATTAATCTTATTTCTCTCTCATCTTTAACTATTTTTTCTCTCACAATTACACCTTTTTGTCTTTTTCAAATAATTTTTTCTCTCTCTCATCATTAACTCTGTTTCTCCTGTATCTCTTTAATCATATTTCAATAATAGATAATGATATCTCTACAGCAGTTTCATCAATTTTTATTAATATTATTTATTATAATATAATATTTTATTTATGAAAATAGTTATTTTTTATTATTAAAGTCTCAAATAAACTTTTAAGTGTCATTAAATAAAATAAGATTGCTATCAAAATATTATTATTTTTAATAATTTTATTATAATTTCTTTAATCTTCGGCTCAATTTCTTATCTAACACCATTTATATTTTTATTTCTCCATTTAATTTTTTTATTTTTCTATTTAATATTTTTTTATTTTTATTTTTTTTATCTAGCACTCTTTTATTTTTTATTTCTCTATCTAGCACCATTTCAAAAATAAATAAATAAATAATAAATTATTATTTTTTGATAATTTTAATTTTGAATGCATTAAAAAAATAAATATTTTTAATGTTTAAAATAGTCAGAAATATAATTAATGAATAAAGAAATGAGTTTTTACAAAATAAAAATAAATAAGTAATAAATTAAAAATGTTTAATTTAAACTTTTTTAATAATGAAAAAATAAAAAAATTAAACTCTGCAACAACATAAAAGTTGAATCTATAAACATAAATTAGTATTTATTTTTATTATTATTGATGATGTAATTATGTTAATTTCAAGTAAAAAAATACATGACATAATTATAAAAAAATCAAAGTCAATTAGTATTAATTAATATTGGACACAAATAATATTGAAGTGTCTACCCTAAATGCAAAATCCTAAAAAAGAAACTAATGCAATTGCTGCACTTAATGCTTAAAAATGAGAAGAAGAAAAAATATAAAAATAAATAAATATAGAAATAAAACAACAACATTGCAATAGGTCTTTCATGTTACGAAAGACTATTTGATGGAACTCATAAATGAAGAGTATTGGTCTGCATACACTGGTCAAATACTATGCCCAAATCTCGACATGAAAATAACCTCAAAGGAGAGGACTAAGTCAAGTCGAATAAGGATTGATATGGACATAAGAGAACAACATGATCGAACAAAAAAATGTTCATATTGTCAAAGACCAGGACACACAAAAAGAATTTGTCTCAATATTATTGGATTGTGCACTTCTCGTCATTAATTATGTTTCATTCCGCACAAACTATTTAATGTACCATTGAAGAAAATATTAAATGAATTATCATCTTTCATTTTTTTTATGATCAACATATATAAATAAGTATATGTTGATCATAAAAAGAAAAATAAATGAAAGATGATCATTCATTTTTAAACTAAATTTTTTTAATATACTTATTAATATATTAAATTTTTTTAATATATAAATGAAAGATGATCCGTTCATTTAATATTTTATAAATTTTTAATATTTTTATAAATGAAAGATGATCATTCATTTTTAAACTAAACATTTTTAATATACTTATTTATATATGTTGATCATAAAATGAAAAAAAGTTTAAACTAAACATTTTTAATTTATTACTTATTTATTTTTATTTTGTAAAAAATCATTTCTTTATTCATTAATTATATTTCAGACTATTTTAAACATTAAAAATATTTATTTTTTAATGCATTCAAAATTAAAATTATCAAAAAAATAATAATTTATTATTTATTTTTATTTTTTTTAAATTGTGCTTGATAGGGAAATAAAAAATAAAAGGGTGCTAGATAGGGAAATAAAAACAAAAGGGTGTTAGATAGGGAAATAAAAACAAAAGGGTGCTAGATAGGGAAATAAAAATAAAAAGGTACTAGATGGGGAAATAAAAATGTAAATGGTGCTAGATAGGGAATTGAGCCTTAATCTCCTATTCAATAATTATTTTAATGAAAAAGTAAGCTTGTAATCTTGATTATGATATTATTGATTAGATAGAACATTTATCATTAGATTAAACATTATAGTTAGTATTTAGGTTACAACTCTTTATATTTTAAAGTATAACAATCTAAACATTATAATTCAATTGTCATTTGATTAAGCTAATTTCATAGTTCAAGAATTAATGTTATCTAGAAATTTTTTCTTATTATATATATATCATTACAAAAATTCATGAAATATAAACTAATTTTAGAAACAAAAAATAATTAGTTGCTATAGTAACTAAATTAGAGACGATTTTAGAAACTAAAAAAAATGGTTTCTAAATTTGTTTATATTAATGTTAAATAGTTTCTTAATTAGTATCTAATTAGCTACCAAAGTTTTAACTACCAAATATTTAGATTTTAAATTTGGTGGCAAAAATTTGGTTGCTAATTAGATACCAATTTAAAAACCATTTAACACTAATAGAAACTAATATAGAGACCAAAATTTTTTTAGTCTTTAAAATGATTTCTAATTTAGTCACTATAGAAACTAATTATTTTTTTATATATAAAGTTCTCTTCCATTTATTTTAGTTACTTATGAAACTAAAATATCAATTATAAAAATTTGAAACATTGATTTTTCTAAATCAAAACCTTTAAAAAAGACTATTAATTAAAGACTACCCATGTGATATATACAAAATTTCTTCTAATGAAAATAAGAAATGAGAGCAACTAGATTAATAGAGTTTGTAAAAAAGTTAATTTGATCCACCCGAAAGACTAGAAAACTTATGTGGATATGAACCATATTTTAAATGGGCGAAAAAACTTGGTTCAACTCTCAATAGACCAACGAGTCATTTTAAATTTAGAATGGTAGTATTTACAAAAATTAAAATTAATTGTTTTTAAATATATGATTAAAAGGTATAATCTATAACTACCAAATAATTAAATCTTAAACTCTTTCTATATATACTATTATTTTCTTTTTATAAAAACTTTAATGTTAGATATCTATGTAACTTAAATTCTATATAAACCACTTACTTTTGTTTGTTTCTTTTTAACCTATAAACACAAATATTTCCTCTATTTTTTTTTATTTTTTTATTAATTAACACCAGATGATAATTAATATTTAATAATATTTACTATATTACATTTTTTCTCTCTTTATAATATCAATCAAATTCATACATTTAGGTTTTTTTTTACGGGGCAATTTTAGATATTAAATAAAATTATTTATTTAAAAATGACAAAAATATTGACATTTTTTTTTCTCTAATAACATGTCTCACTTTGTTTTTAACTATGCAAGAAAGAAAAAAAATCCAAATACATGAAAACAACAATTGATCAATCTCAATTTTTGTGTGTCTGTTTTTCTGTTCTTTGGCCAACAATTTAAGTAACTTATTGTCCAAGAATTGGATAAACCTTCCATGTCAAGAACAGGTCTTATTTGCAGCTAAATATTTAAGGACACGTTTGGTAAGTGATTTTTTTTAAGTTTTTGGAAAATCATTTACAACATTAAAATTCCAATGTATGGTATAAATGTTTTTAGAACTATTTCCATGAGTCTAACATTCTCAACGATCAATTTTTAATTAAATTTCTATTTAAAAAAGCTCATAAAACTTTTATAATTGTATTTTTCATTTTCAAATTATACATGTCAGATTATTTATGATATTTTTAAGAAACAATGATACATAGTTTCCAGAAAATTTGATTATTGAAAAATAAAAAGATTCCATGTCCCTCATTATTAAAGAAATGTGATTAGGGTTTATCACGGACACTGGTTTGACTAGCTGATATTTGCAAGTTTTAAGCAGATGTAGACATCACTCACATAATTAATTCTATAATTATTTGTTTGATTAACAAATTATTTATATTATTTTTATCATAGGTTAAATAATATATGATACGTTTTGAATTGTCAGAGTCTTGCATATATATTATAATTAAATAATTTGATTTGGACAAACAAGGCTGCTATAAAAAAATAATTCTAAGGAGTAGGGTCATCATTTTGACTTTTGAGTAGAAATTTTTTGTTATTTTTTTCATTAAACATGGTACTGACACTTAGATTAATTTAAATCGAGGTAAGTGAAATTTATGGTTTTCGCACCTACAAGAATTCTGTAAATTTGCTGCAAATTATATATATATATATAATATTTAGAATAAAATAGTTATCAATAATAATCTACATAAGCAACACTAAACCATTTTAAAAAAAATAAAGAAGGAGAGAACATAGAGAAATAAAGAAACAGAATGAGAAAACTATTATTGATACATAAACCGAGAAACAACATTGAGAAATATTATATCCCACAACATAACATAACTAGTTTTAATGATTTTTCTATATGCTATCATCATTCCTTAAATTGATGATGGATTAATTAACATAAGTTTACTTATAAATAATTAAAAAAAAATCTAAACAAATGTTTAATGTGAATATAAGCAACTTGGAATGCTCCAATAAGGAAATGAACAAGTTAAACTAGTTTGTATTGTACTTTATCATTAATAAAATGAAGATTCAAATGTTTAGATAGTGAAGGTAAGATTAGCAGCTATTAAAACAATGTTAAGACTCTCAGTATAAATAATAGGAATATTGACTGAGACATGTAGTTTGTGTAGTATAAACAATCTTTGTGATTTCAATTAGAGTAGTAAATGTATTCATATTTAACTTCAGTCAAATAACATGTTTATGTGATTCCCATGAAACAACATTCTTAGTAAGATATATACAAAATCCTACAATAGATTTATGATAGGTTTGATCCCCAGTCAGCATCTGTAAATCCAATGATAGACAATTGATGAAGCATCCCAAAATGAAGAGTACCAACAAGATATCATAAAACACGCTTTAGAGTCTTCTAGTGACGTTCTTGAGGAAGATGCATGTATTGAAAAAGTTTGTTGACAACAAAGGTCAATTTTAGACGAGTGATCAAGACATACTGTAGAGCTTCAACAATGGATTTGGATAGAGAAGGATCTTGGAAAGCAAAAGATTCATCTGGAGTTAGACGTAAAGAAATGATCATAGGAGTAGGTTGCGCTTTAGCTTCAAATGTTGGCCTTGTGAAGGAGCCATCTGATATATTTTGACTAAGACAAATGAAGCGTGACATCCTTGTTCCAAGTAAATTCAATACCAAGAAAATAATGTAAGCTTCTAAGATCTTTCAAGGAAAAATGTGAGTTAAAAGTATATATAAGAGAGAAAATTTCATAAGAAGATCTCCTATTCATCCACATATATTAGAATATAAAGCACATGAGTGGGAGAAAAAAATTACAAATAAAGAAGAATCACTACTTGTAGCATGAAAATCTAAATCAAGAAGAGTGTTAGTTAACTTGTGAAACCATGATCGAGGGGCTTGTTTAAGACCACAAATAGTCCTGTTTGTAGGAACTAATTAAAGGAAATAACAGGAGGCAAAAGGTTGTAGAAACTGATTGAAGGTAATTGCACAAGATTGCAAAACTATTGAGCTAATCTCATATTTTGATTTACTCAATCATATATATAATAAAAAGCCTATAAACTGACCATTAATGAAATAATAACGGTAAAATAGTTTAAGGGTAATAAAATCAGAATTAATAATAATAAAATCAGAATTAATAACCAACATCCTCCCTTAATTCTGATTTGGAACATATCTCTTAACTTGATGAAAGCATCGATCTTCAATGACTTAGTGAAAATATCTGCAATCTGATTTTCTAATCTGCAGTATTCTAATTTGATCATGTTCTTCCCAACTTGGTCTCGCAGGAAGTGATATCGAATATCAATGTGTTTACTTCTTTGATGAAAAAACATATTCTTTGCAAGATTAATTGCATAGACATTGTCAACATAAATTTTATTTGGAACATCTAGATTAAAACCAATTTGAGTCATGATATTATTTTCCTCAATTCCCATCAATTCTTCATTCATAGCCTTTTGCCATTTGGGGTGTTGAATGACATCTGCAAGTCTCACAGGTTCTGATTCAGCAAGAAAAGCAAAGTGAACTAAATCTCCATTGTCATCAACTTCATCATCAAGATTTACTTCACAATCTTGAAGGTGTACAAGTTGTCGCTGCTGCCTTCTTGGTCATTCCATCATAGTTGCAATTGGAGCTGCAACTTCAGGTTGAATTACAACTTCAGGTTGAACTGCAGGTGCTTCAAGAGTGACTCCATCTTCCACATCATCGTTCAAAACGTAAATATATCATTTTTTCGAATCCATTTCAACTGCTACATTCCATTGCCATTCCTCATCTTCGACAAATGTAACATCACGACTGATAATCACCTTCTTTGTCATTGGATTGTACAGTTTGTATCCCCCATGCTTATATCCAATGAAAATGTTTACCTTATCATCCAACTTCGATCTTGTTGCCTTAGGGACATGAACATAAGTAATGGACCCAAATACCTTAAAGTGCTGCACATTGGGTTTGAATCCGCTCCATGCCTCAATCGGAGTTGTGTTAGGAACACTCCGAGTGGGTGATCTGCTTATCAAATATACCGCACATGTTACGGCCTCAACCCAAAAATAATTTGGCATACCTTTCACTTTAAGCATGCTCCTCGCCATGTCCATGATTGTTCTATTCTTTCTCTCAGCAACTCCGTTGTGTTGAGGTGTGTAGGGGCATGTTATGTTATGTTGCAACCCAAGTTCTTCATAATGCTTCTTGAACTCATTAGACTTGTACTCACCTCCTCCATCACTACGCACCATCTTAATTTGTCTACCACTCTCTCTTTCAACAAATGCTTTAAATATTTTAAAGTAGTGGAATACCTCACCCTTGCTTTTCAATAGATAAATCCAGGTTTTCCTTGAAAAATCATCAATAAAGGTTAAAAAATACTTATTACCTCCAACTGATGATATGTTCATCGAGCCACAAACATTTGTATGAACAAGCTCCAAAGGAAATTTTGCACGCTAAGGCTCCTTAACAAATGGTATCCTGTGATTCTTTCCAAAAATGCAAGTTTCACACAATTAATCAGGGTGATGAATATGGGGTAAACCATTCACTAAATTTCGTTTGGAGAAATTTTCCAAACTCTGAAAAATTAAGTGCCCAAAACGTAAATGCCACAACCACGATTCATTATTCACTATTGCATTTAAGCACTTAAAATCACCCATATGAATATCTACTGGAAACATGCGGTTTTTTTGATAAAAAGGTTTTAAGAATCAAACTACCTTTTTTTTATCAAAAATTGAGAATTGATTTTTAACTATGTGCATCACGTAACCCTTTTCGGCCAGCTGTCCCATACTCAACAAATTATTTTTCATATCAGATACATAGAAAACATCATAGATGTACCTGTGATCACCATTCTTCAATGTAATAAGAATTCACCCTTTTCCAGTCACCGGAACGAACCTGTCATCACCGAATTTCACTTTTGTGTGAAATGAGTCATCCAAATCTGCAAACAACTCCTTCTGACCACACATATGATTTGTGCAACCTATATACAAATACCAAGGCTGATTGTTTGGTGTTTCATTTAATGTGGTTGCCATTAGTACTGCATGATCCTCTTCATCTTGTATGTGATTATTGTCTTCTTGAGCACAATTGCCAGCATGATTATCACCTTTTGATCTGCACTCATTTGCATAATGGCCACGTTTATGGCAGTTATAACACTCCACATTTTAATAATTATAAATGTCTTCTCGTCCTCCGCGACCACGTCTTCCGCGCCAATAGTTATTTGAACTTGGATTGTGATTGGAACCAAAGTTATTTTGCTCAGCGCCTCCATGATTTTGGCCACCACGACCTTTGCTGGAATAAGTATCATGTTTATGATAGGAGCTACCAATTGAGGCTTGTCCTTGTAAAGCATGTTCAATTGGTTTTTCAATCTTATTGTCATTCATCCGCTGTTCATGCGCTCGTAGGGAACCAGACAATAACCTTACTGTCATTTGTGAAATGCCATTGGCCTCTTCAATTGCGGCAACAACATGTTCAAATCTGGGGGTTACAGATCTCAAAATCTTCTCCAGCTTTGCCTGCTCCGAATGTGTTTCATCATTGGTCTTCATCTGATTTGTCAAGGCAAAAACTTTATTTATTTAGACATCAACAGTCTCTGTGGTTTCCATCTGCAGCAGTTCATATTGGCATCTTAGGGTTTGAAGACGTACCCTCTTGATCTTGTCATCACCTTTATAATTGGTTGACAAAATGGTCCAAGCCTCACTGACAGTTGTTGCTCCTTCTATCTGCTCAAAAGTCTCGTCATTCATCCCTTCATGGATGAGATACAAAGCCTTTTTGTCCTTCTTTTTCTGATCACGATGTGCTACTCGTTGCGCCTCAGTTGCATTAGCAGCTAATGCAGACACTCCACTCTCAACGACATCCCATAACTCATGATAATCAAACATAACTCTCATCTGCACACACCACCGATTGTAATTTTTTCCATCAAGGATAAAGACTGATAATTGGGTAGAATTCATGATAACAGACTGGCTCTGATACCATTTGTAGGAACTAATCGAAGGAAATAACAGGAGGAAAAAGGTTGTAGAAACTAATTGAAGGTAATTGCACAAGATTACAAAACTATTGAGCTGATCTCATATATTTTGATTTACTCAATCATATATATAATAAAATTACAATTACTGGAAGCTATAAAATAGGAATACAAATAGACCTGTAATCTGACCATTAATGCAATAATAATGGTAAAATAGTATAAGGATAATAAAATCAGAATTAATAACCAACATTGTTGATGAGCATATATTTATTCACACTCACTAGCCTTATTCATAGATTATTGGACTATAATAATAAATAAATGCATTGTTTTAATTAATATTCTTATAATTGGGTTTATTTGGGCCTTAACTATTATTATTGTTAATTTTGTGTTTTTAGAGTAAATTATCCAAAGGAAGCCTCTACCTTTGTGAATGGGCCAAATATGCAAAAGTCCAAGTTGCTTCTTGAACCAAAACAGAAAACAAATTCTGAGGAGAAGAAAGAGAAAATAAAATCTACAATATCTCAAAAACAGAATTGGAAGCAAATCTTCTGCAAAATACAAGAATTCTGGAAAGATAGAAACTTGGAAACGGTTAACAAAATATAAACTA
>Ga0123342_1005439_pt1 | contig 18439 bp, 10 predicted proteins | sample Turbeawhitnodule_FD_89960 | JGI IMG/M metagenome (GOLD analysis project Ga0123342, IMG submission 89960) | Root nodule microbial communities of legume samples collected from Mexico - Turtle bean Mexico white nodule | ecosystem: Host-associated > Plants > Roots > Nodule | place: Mexico: Nepantla...
GCCGCTAGAGGCGCCGTTTGTTGTGTTTCGCAGGTTTGCTTGGAGTTCTTGTGGAGTGCTTGGAGCGTTCTTGCGGAAGACAGAGTTTGACGTGGCGAATCCTTCGACGTTCGAATCACCTGCAAGATCAGTAAATACTTGTAAATTAAATTTAATTCTACGATAACATTGTGTGTAAATAATATGGTCCATTTAAAGTTACTAATTAGTAGAGTAGGAAATTATTTAATGTAAACAATACTTGTAAACACACATACTCTAATTAAATTCCATGCTTGATCTGACATTAATGAATTAGTAAAGTAGGAAATTATTCTCTTAAACAAAAGAATTTATTCTTTTAGACGTGTCATGTGTGATAAATAATGCCTTGTTAATGAATTTACGTTGTTGCTTTACGTAATGCAGAGCAGGATTCACGTAGAACTTAAAACGTTAAAGTTGAAAACCCTCCTAATAACATTGTTTCAAAATCCAAATAATAATAAACATGCCTTTAATTTATCCATTGAGATGTTGAGGTTATAAATACTCCTTTTAAGGTTATCACGTTTAGCAAACCATATCAAACACTTCTACGTGTTTGATTAGAATTAGTGTCGTGCGTCCTAATCCATAAAAAAATAAGTTAAAATTACAAAAAAGACGAGGATGTAGATGAAACACATTAGGCACGTGAATTGAATAATTATCTTAAACCTTTATATATCACAATTCGAACACTTCACGCATACGCATTAAGTTATTCATTATTTGTTTTGTGTGTTTGTGTTTTGCTCCCTCAAAGCGTCTTTAAGGAATTATAATGCGACTCAGTTGAGTATGTAAAGGTTGCTTCTATCCATGTTATCTAGGTTTACTGATTTGGTGGTTTGTCACCTTGTGGTTGTACGTGGCTTTGTTTTAACCACATCATTGAAAAATGTCCAAAATTTTATGGGTTTAATAGTTATTTATAAAGTCTTAGTTATTATGGTATACTTTTGATAATTTTAGTGAATAATATATAATATATAAAATATAAAAAAGTTATTACAAAGAATGGCTTATGCATCGCCAAATACCAAAATTTAAAGAGTTAACGTTACTAGCATATATTGACTTATATACCATTTTGAGGTAAGTATGTTTGTCGAACCATCAGGATAAAATATCTGATAGTCGATATCAACACTTCATACAACATTTTGCATGGACAGTAGTCTATAAATCAATTCCGAGCAATAGTATCAACTCCACACATTGTTATGAAGTTTCCATTTGTTTTGGGCGACATAGTCACAATACATGTGGACCAAAAAGTTTTACAAGAAAGTTATGTTGTCAGCTTGAAGCTTGAAGATTGAACCTACCAACCGACCTCACTAAAAACGTTCTCGTGATCGTGGAAGGGAACATACCCGAAGATCCCAAGGGTCGAGCAGAGATTGGTCCCGAGAACCTAGAGCTCCCAAGAAGAAACACATGGTTTCCCTAGTGGATCTAAATCCAAGGATGAATGATGCTCGTATCGAACCAGGTGAAGGCCTAAGCCCAATACCTCTACAAGATGGCGAGCATTTTATCCACAAAGGAACATCACTAACAGCGGCAAACAACACAATGGTAAGCTAAGCACTTATCGAAAATGTTGGATCTATTTGCTTGGACAGCCTTCGACATGTCAAGGGTAAGTCCAGACATTATTACACATTGTCTATTAGTGTATAAAGAGGCACGTTCAATTGCCCAAAAGAAAAGAAAGATGGGTGAAGACAAGCGTAATGCTACATGAAATGAAATCGACAAGCTAGTGAAGGTTAGTTTCATAAAAAAAGCACAGTTTTTTTTTATCGGCAATAACAAATAAATAAATTGGAACCACTTCAGGGGTGGTTCAACCCTTATACATAGTACACAACACCAATTCCAGCTACAAACCACCAAACCTAACAAAACAAAACCTTGCCCTTACTTAACCTAAATAAACTTCAAGAAACTAACCTCATACACTCCATTGGTTCCAAACACCAATCAGAAAAGGAGAACAAAACTAACCGGGAATTTGTAGAGACCCCGGACCAAACCTTTACTTGTACCAACGCAAAAACTTCAGACGCATCAGCCACTCCTCATTTGAAAATTATGCGATTCCTATGATTCCAGATTTCACTAACCACCCCTACCCAGATTGTGTTCCAAACAATAAGACCCGACTTAGAAGGTAGATTCAACCTAAATTGATTGAAGTTAAACCTCACCTCATCCCTAGAGAAAATTCCTTTGTATCTTGACCAACTTCCCTGTCACCCCAAAAGGCAATTTCAATAACGACGTAAAGAATAACGGAATAGAAGAGAGCACAGACCTTATCAGACAAATCCTCTCAGCCATCGACAAACTTCTTCCCTTCCACCTGCTTAATCTAGCTTGCACTTTCTCAATCACCCCGTTCCAAAAAGCACCACGCTTATGACTCCCTCCAACTGGCATACCCAAGCATATGAAAGGAGATACCATCATATCGCAATTAAGAATCGGTGCGAAACACTTAAGCGTGACCTGGTCCATCCCCGTCCCTCCGATTCTACTCTTCGTAAAATTAACCCTTAACCCAGAAGAGAGCTCGAAACACTGCAGAATCGCCTTGATATTAAATATGCTTTTGGTATTTGCTTCACAAAAGAACAGGGTGTCGTCCGCGTATTGTAACATATTTACCTTTACTTTATCCTTTCCGACCTCCAAACTGTCAATCAGATTCTTTTCTTCTGCTACCCTTGTCACCCCAGCTAACCCTTCTGCCACAATGAGGAAGAGAAAAGGAGCAAGCGAGTCGACTATGAAAAAAAGCACAGTACACCACATGGTTGGTAAATGTTGTTATGGTTAAAAAAACCAATGTTAAATGAAGAATATGCACGAACTACACCGACCTCAATAAAGCCTGGTCGAAGGATGCTTATCCTCTACCAAGTATTGACCGCCTAGTTGACGGGGCAGCCGATCACCACATTTTGAGTTTCCTAGATGCATACTCTGGATATAATCAAATTCAAATGCATCCGAGAGATAAGGAGAAGACCACTTTCATGACCGATTGCGATAACCTCTACTATGAAGTCATGTCATTCGGCTTGAAGAATGTTGGAGTAACATACCAACAACTCATGGATCAAATTTTCAAGGGAATGCTCGATCGAAATATCGAAGTCTATATCGACAATATCGTTATAAAATCTGATTTGTGCGAACAACACATACATAATCTTAAAAATGTTTTCACGAAACTTCGAGATCATGGTATGCGGTTAAATCCTGACAAGTGTGGGTTTGGGGTTGAAGGAGAGAAATTCATAGGCGTCATGCTCACTCATCGTGGCATCAAAGCAAATCAAGAGAAATGTAGGGAAATTACTGAAATGCGAAACCCTGAAAATACAAAAGAAATTCATAAATTGATTGGTTGGTTGACGACCATATCAAGATTTGTGCTTAAATTGGAAGAAAAACCAAAGTTGTCGTCCAACTACTGATAAAAGCAGCAAAGTTTAACTGGACGCCCGAATGTCAAGACATTTTCCTTAACCTTAAAACCTTTTTGGCAGCACCACTGGTTATACAAAAACTAGATATACAACGACCAATAATCGTCTACCTTTCGGTCTCTGAAGAAGTTATCAGTGCAACATTGGTACAGGAAATAGAAAAAGAAAAATGGTCGATCTATTTCATCATTCGAGTTCTACATAGCGTCGAAGTTAGATATCAAATGATCGAAAAAGTTTCCCTAATGCTCGTAATCACTGCCCGAAGGATGAGGATGTACTTCCAAAACCACTATATCATTGTCAGGATTAACTATCACATCATGAAGATCCTAGCTAAATCAAACTTAGCTGGACGAATGATCGGGTGGGCAGTTGAATCATCTGATTTTGAATCCAGTATCAACTAAGGGGGGCAATAAAGTCCCAAAGCTTAACTGACTTTATGAAAGAACTAAATCCTAAAGCAACTGAGGATGAAGACCTATGATGGACGTTACATGTAGATGGATCATCTAATGACAAATCGTGTGGGGCAAGAGTATTTTTGGAGGGCCCATCTGACATGCTCTCAAGGTTGGCCACAACTAAAAAGAAAGGACTCCACCATTCGATAATCTACGTAGTCCTAAAGAATCCAAGTGTTAGCACGGAAAATGATATGATTCTAAATAGAACTAACAATAGAATTGGGAATTTAGGGTTACGGAATGGAATCAATTAAAAATAGTAACAATGAAAACCTGGATAGAGGAAGGCGCCACAAACAAAGTTTGATGAGCCTAAGGATGGTCGCCACAAGAATTGGTAGATTCTTGATAAGATCGGAAGATGCAGGGAAAAACCCTAGCAGAGAAATATTCTTTCTTAAATTACTAAAGTACTCATCCTCATTATGAATTTCAAAAGGGTATAAATACAAATTTAGTTATAGGTCTTATCTCGTTTGTAAGTAAATAAAATGAAAATACAATCTCTATATTTCAAGAAGGAGTTGATATTTTCTAATTGGTTTTGGGTTCAAATCCTACTCAAAGCAAAATAATATTATTATTTTAGATTAATACTCCAAACATGTTATGCATGTAATCAAAATAGTCTTGGGCCTCCAAAAGATTAGCCACCTTATGCTACAATGTCTCTTGGGCCTTTCTAACTCCTCCTCTTGTCATGGGTCCACCTAAGTCTGGAATGTGTTGGTCAAGTTCCTGCTCAACATGCCCTTAGGCTTGGATGTCCTCATAACAAGTGCATGGTTATCACTGAAGAAGAAACCTGGATGACACCCATCTAGTGTTTCTTAGAGAACGATGAATGTGGAACACAAGAAGAAAAAACCATGAGGCAACAGACTGCACGAAAAACCTTTACTTCTTCCTCTCATCTTGGTCATTTTCAAAGTGGGGATTGAACATCATTAGACCTTTCAGTCCAGGTAAGGGACAATGCAAATTTCTCTTAGTAAGGGTTGACTACTTTACAAAGTGGATTGAAGTCAAACCGTTAGCGGGAATTACAACACAAAATGTTCAAAATTTCATATGGAAAAATATCATATGTCTTTTTTGTATACCTCGTGTTTTCATCATTGACAACAGTTTACAGTTTATCGACCGAGGGTTATCAGAGTTCTACGAAGGGCTTGGAATAAAACATGTCACCATTTCGGTGGAACACTCTCAAACCAACAGGGAGGCTGAGGTTGGGAACAGGGTAATTCTCAACGAATTAAATAAAAGGCTCGACACTGTGAAAGGCAAATGGATTAAAGAGCTCATTGAAGTATTATGGGCATACCGATGTACTCCACAAACCTCTACTCTGAACACACCATATAGTTTGACATACGGTATTGAAGCCATGATCCCAATAGAGCTCGGGTTACCTTCCCTAAGGTGACAAATGTTTGATGTCATCTTAAATCAAGAGAGTTTAGCAGTCAAGCTGGACTTAATTAATCAAATACATGAACAAAAGTAGGATAAGGGAAGAAGCATGTAAGATTTGGGTGGCCAGAAGATACAATTCCAAAGTGACATCTAGAAGCTTTCAAAAAAAGAGATTTAGTTTGGTATTCGCAGTGAAGCTCAGAAGAATAAAGGAAAATTCTTAAAAAAATGGGAAGGACCTTTCTGTTGAACAAGATGCTTTGATGTCTCCAAATCCAAGTGGAAAGCTTGAAGACCTTGTTGTTGTTGTGTGTGTGTCTAGTTGTTTGAAACTTGTTAATTCACTCCTTAATATGATCCAAGCTCAATTGAATTTTTAACGTTTTGAAGAGATGAGTTTTCTAAAAGGAAGTGAAATTTCAACAGGTTGAAATTTCGAAACAACAGGTTATTTGACACTTAGTGGATTTTAATGCTTTCAAATAAAAATCAATCAGTTATTTCAAAAAATAACTGATTGTTTTGCTGAAAACTTTAACAGAATTCAGTTAAGTGGTTTTTGTGTTTTAAATGGTTCCAACAGCTTTTGGGCTTTTGTTGTAATTGTTTTAACCATTTGATTGAAAGATAAAAAGGTGGTTTTACGCTACTATGCATTAACTAAGTGAGAAAGATCAATCAAAAAAAGTTTTCAAGTTTTCAAAGAGCTTTTGGATCATCTCAAGTATATGGAATAGGATTGGGTCTTGCATTCTGAACTTTGATCTTGTGATTTACCCAGGTGTATTCTATTCCCTTCCTTCTTAATAATTGTATTTCTGTACTGGTGTTGCCAAGAAGTGTTGTGTGTTCTTCAGGGGATCAAAATCAACATTCTTGGGGTGGTTTTTGCCAAGGGGTGGTGTGTGTTCTTGAGGGGTTCAAGATCATCACTCTTGGTGTGTGTAGCTTGTAATCTAGGGTTGATTACATAGTGAATTCTCAATGATTTCTGAGGACTGGATGTAGCTCAAGTGTTGAGTGAACCAGTATAAACATTCTGTGAGAATCTCTCTATCCTTACACTCTTTAAATTGTTTTAAATTTGTTTTTATAAACTGCTGATAAAAACAACCGACTGTTTCGTAAAAACAATCGGTTGATTTTCTACTCAAGCTTAAAAACAGTTATGTATTTCGCTGGACAAATTTTCCATTGATTAATTCTTCATAGTTTTTCACTTTACCTTCAATACTTGCATAAATCTTTCAAAAACAATTCACCCCCTTCTTGTTTTAGCCCTATAATTCTAACACTTTCCGAGTTAGAGACACAGTAGCCAGAGGAGCCTATTACTTAGAATATTTGTCAGGAAAAATTGTATCCAGGACGTGGAATGTCACGCACCTCAAATTTTATTACAGTTACTAAATTGAAATGTGCATTCTTTCCTAACTCGGTTGTTTTATGCCTAAAGAAAGGTTTTCGACTTAGAAGATTTTAACGAGACACTTTAAACTTACACTCTTGTTATACTTCCAGCTATGGTGAACGTACTAGCACTACACTATTCGGATAAGGCAACTTGTTTAAAATTTAATAGCCCTCATCGAACGACATACTCATACTACATACAACTCCTCGGCCAAGGCAACTCACTTAACAATTAGCAGACCTTCCCAAAAAAACACATAAAGCGCTAACACGAGTAAGGAAGCTTTGCCTTAAAAATGAAATCCCTATCGATGTCCTAAATCTATACACTTCGGTTAAGCAAGATCCCATGAGGCAATCCCTCCCGAATGATGTTAAAATAAGGTTTGCTCAGGGTAAGGAAGTTTTATCTTAAAATGACAATCCCTCCTAGCAATTTATTTATGCAAGAATTTTTTATTACACCAATACGGTCAGATCATCGACACAAGAAAAAAGTGCAAGGCAAAACAACTTGGCAAAATTCAATTTATCTTAAGTTTGCGATCAACATTCAAGTTATTAAAGTTCTTAATTCAAGCATTTGATTGAAATTCAACTTATTAAAGTTATCTTAATTCAAGTGTCCATTTGACATTCAAATTATTAATTTCCAAACACCTGATCAAAACTCAATTTATCAAAGTGATCTTAGTTTCAACATTCGTTCGACAACTCAAACACATTCTTTGAAGCTACACAAGTCTATCGACAAAGCAATAAAGCGGTCAAATAGTTATTAAACATGCAAGTAAGAGCAATATAAAAAGTTCAGAATTCGTTTGGTCGGTACAAAGAATTTTCAAAAAAACAACGTAATTGTTCAAGGCTCACACCCCGAGCACAAAGGATTTTCAAAAAAGTAAAGAAAAAATATTACAAAGTTACATAGGGTCGAACAACTCCTCCAACAAGCGTTCGCCCTCTCCTTCCTTCTCCTTCTCCCTCTTCTTCATCCCCATCCACAACCACCAGCTGAGTGTTGATGAAATCTTTGGGATCATCGTATTAGTCTTTGTCAACTGGAATACCATGGAAGTAGGTTGCCTGGTGGATTCCCTGGTTAAACCCTTCTTTGCCAACACAGAGGAGGAATGACTGGTAGTGAGACAACTCTTCTTCTAAGGCTTTATGCTTGGTTGTTACCTCCTCACGAGCCTTGATTGCTTTAGTACAACCTTGCTCACTAGTCAGTAACTTGGTCTCTAGGTTGGCGTTTCAAGCCCTCACATCGTCAAGATCATCCTTGACTCAGCGTGATTCTTCTTCTAAGTCACCCATCGCCTCTAGGGTTTCCTTAAGGGAGCTAGATGACTCATCCAGCTCTACCTTCAATCTTGCCATGGCAATTTTCTAGTTCTTTTTCAGCTTAGTCTCGAGCGCCCGGCCAACGACGAGCATCCGACTCATCATATCTACCATTTTCGAAACCATGTCTTCGACATGTGCAACAATGATAATCTCTTCCTCCTCGGAGGTGAAGGCGACTTGTACACCTGAGCAAGGTGCAAACGCTCGCTCAATAGGGAGGAAGACCAAACTTCCAGCGATGGTTGGGGAGTGGTACGATGAGGGGACCACACAAGCCTCTTTTTCTTCTTCGGCTTCTAAGGTTGGTCGTCACCACTCGAGGGTGGCACCAAGTCAATTATGGGGGTGGACGAGCCCTCACCGACCATCTTGAGCGACCCTTTATGCCGCTTGGTCACCTGGTGGCGTAGCTGTTTAAACATATTGGTAACATCAGGATTAGTCTGCGTCATAACTCCAACAAACAAACAAAAAAATAAGCACACAATCAACAAAGAGAAGAAAAACACTAACAGTTTAAAACTACATACCGGCAAAATCCACCCAACGGTGGGCAATTGGTAACCGACCAAGATCCTCCGAGTAGGGAGTCTATTTGGAAGCTGGTCTAATACATGACAAATTCCTTTATCTTGAGGGGTCATGGATGACCTCGACCACGACTTATAGCGAGTGGGAGACCGGGTCCAATGAAAGGGAAACTTGGGCTTACCCTTAGAATCATAAAAATATGGTTTGTTGCCCGACTCAACAAAATTTTTGAGAAACCTCTCTTTAAATTTTTTATATGATGAAGTACAGGTGCAAAAAGAATGGTACTCGGACGACTAGACAGAGAAAGTCAACCCATAGGGTGGGTCGGCCATGAGTTATAATAAAATAAAAAAGACTATGGGACAACCTCAACTGAAAGAAAAAACAAATAAGCCTAAAGGTTTGGAAGGTCGCCCACGAGTTGGGATGCAACTATGTGGGAGTAATGATGAGGATCCTAAGGACCCCATATGAATTCTTCAAAAGGCAGTGTTATATGAGAATCAGTAAAAAGGCAAGTATATACATAGAAATCTTCCTTGAGGACCATTTTCACGACTATGACAACCCGATCGATATGATTACAACTATCGGTTGGCAGGGAGTCAGGTTTCAACATTGAGACTGTAGAAATAAATTCATCTATAGCAGATGAACCTCAAAACTGAGTGGAAATATCAAGGACGAGGGAACGAAACATTGTCTCGTTTCACACCGTTAGATTCGTTTCAATCCAATGGATCACAACAATAACACTAGAATCAACATAGTAAGGTGGGCCCTTAGATCTCTTGAATCAAAAAGCGAAAACTTTAACAAAGCTTTGAATGATGTATGTCCCATCTCTGACATAGTGCATTTAATGTGTCACAGTCACTTCACACCTCGAAGTACCCAATAGTTACATTCATACTCTTCTGAATAATACTTCATTGAGTCTGGGGGCAAGTGTACCGGTCGAAGCCGAATGAGGCACGTCACTCAGCATCAATGACCGATCAACAGGATGATTAACTAAATTAAATAGCATATCAAAGATAAATGATAAGTATGGTAACATCCTACAAATCAGGGTAACATCCCTATAAATTTGGGTTGCACTTGCTAAATCCGAGAGCCACGAGATAAATTAGCTAATACTGATTTATTGAAGATACGTGTCGGATACCACCTATTAGCTAATACTGATTTATTGAAGATACGTGTCAAATACGACCCATTAGCTAATACTGATTTATTGAAGATACTTATCAGATACGACTCATGAATCAAATAGTCTACTACCAAACACTATAATAAGCCTTCTACGGAAGAGTAAGGTACGCTTTTATAAACTACATCATACACTCTTAATGCATAGTACTTACTTGATTGTTGGAGAATCTTTTGCAAGCTCACTTTCGATCAAACACTAAGGAATCAAAGAGATGAAGAAATGAAGTTCTAAGGAGTACAAGTAGAGCAAAGGAGGAACTACTCAATACGAGGAAACAAACACGAGAAAAATAACAAAGGAGCAACTGAGACATCAACAACAATTATTAGTGTCAGTTCGAGTGCCAAATACGATTTATGCCTCTTTTATTCTTTACAAGTACAAATAACAAAAAGAAAATAAAAACAGCGTGGAAGGTTTCAGCTTTCCCATTCAGTGGTAAAAGCAAGAACTTACCATGAGAATGTTGAGCTTCATCTGAAATTATCTATTCTATGTCGGCAATGTTAGCAGCATTATAAGTTAGCCATAATTTATTCAACCTTTTACTATTTGTTAATCAAAACTAGTCCTATACACAATTCTTTTAAATGTCAGTTTTTAATCAATACTACTAAAATTATTTTGCCTACCAAAAATGTATATATAAAAACATCATAAAGATGGGGTAATATTATTTATACAAATTATGCTTACAACAATTTAAACAAAAAAAGAGGAAGAAAACGGGAGGCGAACATAATTTGTCTTTCTATATTTTCTTTGGATCATCATGATATTAGTGTAAGTATACACACAAAACTATTAAATAAAAATTAATTTTAAAAAAAATTAATTATTATATTAATTAAATTAGATATTATTTTAAAGATTACAAAAATTATTAATATTTAAATTAATTTCTATTATTAATAAAAAAATTATAAACTAATTTTTATATTGATATTTAATTCACTATCAAAATTTTAATTATTAATTAATTTTTATTTAATAATAGTGAATAGTTAAAACTTAAAACTAATTAATATTAATTTCGAAACTAGTTTATAAATTTTATTAATAATAAAAATTCTATGTATCAATAAAATTATTAGTATAAAAAATAATATATACTTTTAGTTAATAATTAATTATTATTTTTTAAAATTAATTTTTATTTAATAATTTTTCCTAATCCACCAACTTTATTATTCACTAATTCCTATAGATAAATCTAGTGAATTAATTAAATATTTATTACTTTTTTTTATGGAAACATTTAAACTCAAAATTTGATTCCAAGAATTTGTCTCGTACTACACGTCGACTTATTGAATTGGTTTGAGGTTATAATTTTATTAGTATGTTTGAAGTCTCTTTCAATTGTTGCGTGACAGAATATTTGCATGGCAGAAAATAAGATTACGATCATGAAATGATTGAATGATTTAATAGCCGAATTAGGGAAATTTAAACTCATAAGGAACAAATCATTGGTTGAGTAGCTTATCTCATTATTTGTTCCCTCAGCTCTCAAGTTTGCTCTTTCCCTTGTTGTCTCCAAGCATCATAATAGAAAACTAACAAAACATTGATAACTAGAGTATTTGATTAAGTTGTGTACACTTGGAAATGCTGCTAATCAAAACTATAGCTTTATTGTTTCACATAAACCTTCCATCTATCACTGTAAAAAATTTAGACATTTATTAGAATAGGCCAAAACTCAAAACCAACAACAAAAAATCAAATTAGCTAATTACATCGTATTTATATAATATATAAAAGGCAGCTAAGTCAAGATTATTATGTAAATTGATTTTGATTTTCTAAAACCATTTATATGTCACTGCATAATTTCATGTGACCAAAATATGTTAAATATCTAATAAATTATTATATAGGTTAAGATCAAATAATATATTAACTAGTTTATATATGTTATGTTAAGTAATTTAGATATATTTTAAATTGTTTAGTAATTTTTGTTAAATATAATATATGATATTGAACTAGCATGTTAGAGAAAGATATTCGAGGAGGCTAAATTGGTTTGTGTTAAGATGTGTAGCTTTCTTGTTGGAGAAGAAGGTTGAAGTGAATATGAACTCAATTCAAACGATCAAATAATTAAGTGTGTTGTGCATGGTTACAAAAATCAAAGAAATGTGCATGATTAGTGTAGCTGGTTAGGAATCTCGCATGTAACATGAACAGTGGAGATTCTTGCAAATAGCAAAGGACATTATTGAGAATGCACATGTGTCACTGTGACTTTTCCATGCTTTATCTGCACTTGAAGGGGGAAGAAAAAACCATAATTTTGCCATTCGACACTCGCAATCAATGATATTCATTAGAAACAAATGAGAAGTTCACTCGTCTTTCCATCTGTATAAACATTGCAAATTCAAAACCAAACAATACAGTACTGAAGTAGAGACTTTATTTTTCTAAGTAGAAAAAGACTTTGAGGGACATATAATTTTTATAGAATTTTTTTTATAAGGATTGAAACACCTTAAAGTGTTTTAAATTTATTTAATTTATTCATTTCTAAAAAAAACCTTTAAATTTAAGAATATTTATAAAATAAAATAAAAAATTAAAATTATGAAATGTTATTATTATAAATTAGACTCACTCACAAATTACATTATTTTAATAAGTTTAAATCCAACTTTGAATTGATACTTGTCTATACTTTCTATTCTAAGTCATATATACATTAATTTAACACATAAAATTAATATCAATTTAGTCAATATTAACTTAAATAAATATCATAAAAATTATATTAATGTCATATAAACCTAAGCTAACTTAATTAAATATTAAAACTAAATTACACTAACTAAACTTAAGTTGATACTAACTTAAATAAATATAAATATTAAAATTGAATAAGATTAAAAGTAAATAAATATTAAAAATAAACACTAATTTAAATAAATAAAAATATTGGACAATTTAGTGTTGATATTTTGTTGACATAACATTATTAATAATGTACTGATTTATTAAATGGCTTCAAATGAAGAAAATATATAAACATGGGAAGGGTATAAGTTAACTCATATATTTTATATTAACCATCATTAAGAAATATGAAGAGAGCTATATGTTTATATCAATCATATATTTTATGATAGTTGTGCAAGCTTGCAAATTTATGTAACTGGAATAAGGACAGCACATATAAATAAGATTAAAATATAGAGAAAAAAAGCTGAGAGGAAAATAGGGATATTTTTCAGCATTAAAGCTTGCAAAGTACTTGGAAAAGTAATCAAAACATATGGCCTCTCATGGAGAGAGGCTTTAAAAGCAAACAATGCAAACATGTTTATCAACTTCAACACCATACAATTAATAATACAAGTTTGTTGGAATTGAAGATCAACCAACCATGCTACCAAAACTAAGAGCTCCTAAAGCCACCCAAGGTATGTTCTTAGAACTTCATCTTTTCATTTCACTATATATTGTCTAACAACATTAAAATTCATATCCTTGCTGCATCTTCTTCAAACATTCTTTGCTTAATTATTTAGGAAATGTTTTGCTTGGCTTAACCTATTTCTGTCTTTATTCAAGGCAAAGAAGAACAATAAGAAAAAAAACATTGTAGAGATTAATTAACTATATATATATTCTCTCTGTTCATCCAAGAAAACCTAAATGTTATGCTCCTAATTAGGAATCAATTAAATTATTTGGTTCTATCTCTCTCTCTCTCTGAAAGCACCTAAAGTAAATAACTACACAACAATTTGAGGCTTTGCTCAATTATTTTGTTGTATAATAAGTCATTTTTCTTTTTTTCTGGATAAATACGTGTAAAAGCTTCTACTCCCACATATTTGAGATGTTTCTATTTCTTGTTTTTTTTTTCCAGCTTTTCTTTCTTCTTTTATCTCTAATTTATTAAGGAGTTAAAATTTTTTACAACAATTTTAAGGGACATTAATAATAAAAATATTTGTATTATGATTATAAAATAAAGAAAAATGACTAACATTAATTCTAAAAGAAAATATTTTGAGTATCTGATAAAATTTACAATTATTCAAGTCCGTATTTATTTTTTCTAGAATTTCAATATTATTTTAAAATTATTTGGAAATAACTTTTTGTTTTTTTATCTAGTACTTTATTACATGTTTTAGTCATAAAATTTATAGTTTAATTGAGATATTTAGATGATATTTTAATCAGAATTTGTTTGATTTAAGTTAAAATACTATTAATTTATAATATTTATATTAAACTGATGGAAAAATAATTATATATAGTTTAAATAAATAGAATATTTGATAACTTACATTTTTTAACATATTTCTGAATCAATTTTTAAATTTTACATAAATCTATATAGTAGATATATGCATATAATTTTTTTAAAAGTAAATTAACGTAGTTATACTAATATTTATTTTCATGATTTGTTTTCATTGTATAATTAAAATAAGCATATAATAAGTTTATGAAAGATATTTACAATATTTTTATATAAAATTAAAATTATTAGAAAATTATGAAATAAAAATCTTAGAGAGAAAAACAATAATATATATTATAGTGACTAAATTATAGAACATTTTAGAAACTAAAAAAAAAAAATTTGTTTCTAAATTAGTTTCTATTATTGTTAAATGATTTTTAAATCTGTAGCTATCAAGGTTTTTTATATCAAATTTATAATCTAAATAATTGGTAGTTAAAACATTGGTAACTAATTAGATATAATTTAAAAACTATTTAACAATAATATAAACTAATTTAGAAATTTTTTTAGTCTCTAATTTAGTCACTATAACAACTAATTATTTTTTGTCTCTAAAATTAGTTTCTATTTCATGATTTTTTTTTAGTGATATATATATATATATATATATATATATATATATTAATTAGTAAGTGATATTATTCTAACCATAGATCATTAATTTCATTGATATTAATATTAATATTATATTGTTTCGATATTTTTAAACGATGTTAATGTACTACTTTACTCAATAACTTTTACAGTAATAACAAATATAAATGCATTTTTATGACACTTGATTACTTTATTAATTAAATGATATCTAGTATAAATGTAATTTCAATATAAATAATATCTAATTACAAATACTTTTACTTCTTAAATTTTAAATTGATTAACACTCAACATAATCTTTAAGTATACAAATAATTTTAAATTTATTATGAAAAATATATTTAATTTTTTTAAAAATTAAATTGAATTTTATTTAACAATTGTCCACAATATTTTATTTATTCATTTATTTTTATTAAATAACTTATAATATGTAAATTACATTTATTGAATATAATTAGTTTTAAGATAATCAAGAAATATCAATATTTAGTACAATTTCCCAATTAATAAAACGAATTTACTTAGATTCACATGTATTCATTTCTATTTGATATTTCTTTATTAATACTTCAAAAAAAATTCTATGCATTCATAACTTATGAATTTAGTTCAAACAGAGCCTAAGCTTCTCACCCCGATGAGCTATTTGTAAAGCAATTGTTAATAAAGAAAAAAATATTACTGCTAGAGATATATAAATGAAATCATAATAGAAATAAAAAATAAATAAATAAAATAGTAGAACTTCTCATATATTGCTTGATAAAACCCTTTTTGAATTTTTTTACCACTTCAATAATTGAAAATGAAAAAATCGTAAATAATATCAACAAACAAACTTTCAATGCTAACTATTACACAAAATATGTACAAAAACATTCAAATAAAATGAAAAAAACAAAAAACTCAACTTACATAAAGAATAAAAGATTAGATGAATTTGTAAAATAGAAGTTAAATTGGCTACTTTAGAATGAGACAATAAAAATGAAAACAACAATATATACAATGGTAAATTTATAAATGAGTTGATGATATGAGTTTTCTTTTATGAAACTTGAATATTAATGTATTATTTTCTTTTAATTTAAATAAGTACAGATAATCAAAAACATATATTTACATCTGTAATATCAATTTGAATGATTAAACTATGAAAAACATATTGATTATAATTCTCTTAAGTTACATGATTTTTATGAATTAAAAATGAAAAAATTTATTTGCATGTATGGAAATTAATTTCTAAGATTTATTTTGCAAAACTCTTTATTTAAATTTAAATTATAAATTTAAATTAATACATATATATATATATATATACCAGTATTATTAATTAATTTCAATAATAAAGTATTGTATATTGTCATGTTCAAATCATGCTTGTTACTAAATAATTTGAATTACATTATATGATATTATGACATAACTTCCTTGTGCATTTCTTGTTTATTCTATCATATATATAAGGACACATTTTAAGTAAATTACATTTCTAGTTTCAGATGCAAAACAACCCAAAGATTTATCAAAAAGTGTAAACTTCCATGAGGAATACCTAAGGGCTTTAAGATCAAAATCCTATGTTGATTTCTTTGACAAAGCTCAATTACTTGCTCACCAACCTTCCATTTATTCCAACCAGAATAAATACTCAGAAACCCTCCTTGAACCAGGCCAAGAAACTGTACACAACATTATTGATACAACAATCCTTTCACAGAAATCAGAACTAAAGAATCTCATGCTCGATTACTTTGACATCAGTGCTGAGGCTTCACTCATTTGCAGCCATCTTCTAAACACCATCAATCAAGTTCAATGTAATTACAAATTCATAGAAAGAGCTCTAGAAATCATGGATAATGATGATGATGATAACTCACAACAAAAGTTGAAGCTTATCATTGTTGAGCTCAACTCATCCATCTTAACTAACCCTTTTTCAAACCTCAAGTGCCATGACTTCAAGCTCATTAGTGATGAAAACGCATCAGTGTTGAATCGTTTGAAATCAATGAGAAAAATGCTGGAAAGGAACTTTAAGCTAAAGACATATCTGAAGACATCAGAATTTTGTGATCTTGTAGGGTGTGACATAGTTGCTATAACAACACGTACTTTAACTGCACTAGTCACCCCAACAATTCTCAACTTTACATGCAAGAATCTTGAGAAGGAGCTTCCAAGGTTTTCAAGGAGGTTTCTTGGTAAAGTTTGTGAGCAGCTTGAGATAGCAGCTAAGGGAACTTATATATTAAACAAAGACTTGGATACAATGAGTAGACTTGTGGATCGGCTTTACGATGACATTGAACATATAAGGGCAAAGATACAATTCTGTTTGGACAAGAAGATTCATAAATTCTCTCTGCAAATAGTGAAGGAGCTTAGAAAAAGTGATGATGGATTTAGGAAAACAGTGGAAGAACTCAAAGAGCATGCGTGCTTGTGCCTTGTCACAATTAACCGATCAAGAGATTTGGTTACTAAGGAAATGACAAAAATGGCTGCATAAGGCATTGGAATCTAGACATGTATGAATATTCTGCAATGTGATTAAGCAGATTAGTTTATTTTTCTTTAAATTATTATTATATTACTGCGATCGGGAGAATTTGTTTCTGTATATTTCGACATAGATTAACCTAATTCAGAAATGAAAATGTCTATTACTACATTTGAAGTTCATCTTAAAGGTCAAGGTCTTAGTGACGAGGATTAACTTCTTTTTTTTTAAAATGTTTGAGAGATACTTCAATGTCTGAATATAGATAGAAAAACAGAAATAGACGAGTGAAGTAATAGATGCATATGTGATATGATGAGACTACGAGGGAGATAAAGATATGTAAAAGGTTTTAACACAACAACAAAAATTATTTTTAGTAGGATTATATTTAGCGTTTCCGACGGTTTTAACCTCCGTTAACACTAAAAAAATCATGAAATATAAACTAATTTTTAAACCCTCGTAAAGTGCATTACACGCAGTTTGTTTTTTCTGGAAAATCCAGTGTCGATAACTAATTATCGGCAGTTTCTACGAATCCCTGAAAAATAATCACTTTCCGGTGGTTTTGAAATCCCTGTTATTCCCGGCAATTTGAAAACCTCCGTTATTCCTTATGGTTTTAAAACCCATATTATTCTCGACAGTTTGAAAACCCTCGTTACTTCCAGCAGTTTGAAAATCCTCGCTATTCTTAGCAATTTGAAAACCTCTGTTATTTCCAGTGATTTGAAAACCTCCATTACTTTTAGAAGGTGCATATATTAAAAGGTAAGTGACAAATAATAAAAATGATAAACCTATATCTATCTCTCTATATATATACTTCTATTAAGTTAGCACGTCACATAAAGAATTGATGATCAAACTTGACTTTTAAGTATAAGTTCAAGAAGTAAAAGTAGGTTAGGTTAGAGATAATATGTAAAACTTGAGCAATGAGTCGTGTTCCATGAGACCATGATCCTCTCAAGTAAGGGTGGTTATGGATTGGATTTTGAATCCAAGTCCAAATATTTGGAATGGATTTTAAATCCATATCCATATTTTTTATAAAACTAATTTGGATTTTTACATAATCCAAATCCAAATATTTGGATTGGATTTTAAATCCAAATCCATATTTTTCTA
>Ga0123342_1005440_pt1 | contig 18439 bp, 12 predicted proteins | sample Turbeawhitnodule_FD_89960 | JGI IMG/M metagenome (GOLD analysis project Ga0123342, IMG submission 89960) | Root nodule microbial communities of legume samples collected from Mexico - Turtle bean Mexico white nodule | ecosystem: Host-associated > Plants > Roots > Nodule | place: Mexico: Nepantla...
AAGAATCTCTAGTAGGACTACTCCAAAGCTGAAAACATCAGATTTGACTGAAAAAAATCCATCCAAAGCGTACTCTGGAGCCATGTATCCACTTCAAAAAACCAAAATCAATGTTATATGTACCAAGCATGTATTAAACATCACATTCAGAAAATTAACAATTAGCATTTACAATCACATGTAGTTGGTGAACTTACAAGGTTCCCATCACTCTCTCTGTACTTGCTTCAGTTTCTTTTCCTCCAAATATTTTGGCAAGGCCAAAGTCTGATATCTTTGGATTCATTTCCTCGTCTAGAAGAACATTGCTGGTTTTCAGGTCTCTATGAATCACTCTCAATCTAGAGTCTTGATGAAGGTAGAGCATGCCTCGTGCAATGCCTACAATTATCTCAAACCGCATTGGCCAATCCAAGAGTATAGTTCGACTTCGGTCTTTAAACATTTCACATTTCAAATTAAGAACAAGGTTAGTGAAGTCATGGTTGTGATAATTAGAGAATACTTTATGGAAGTAGTATGATTGAATATGGAGTCTAACCAAATATAAATGAGTCTAAGCTCTTGTTTGACATGTATTCATAAAGTAAGATTTTTTCAACCCCTTTTATGCAATAGCCCCTCAGTCTGACCAGGTTTCGATGTTGAAGTTTGGCAATCAAAATAACCTCATTCTTGAATTCTTGTAGGCCTTGAGTGGAAACACTTGAAAGTCTCTTCACAGCTATTTCTTGACCTCCAGGAAACGTTCCCTGGATAAAAGTTTCCATATATCGTGAGAAAATTTTGCATGGATTCAATGGTTGGTAGGTAATAGAGTTGGATGAAGTGAATAAATCACCTTATAAACAGGTCCATAGCCTCCTCTTCCAAGCTTGTTAGAGTCTGAGAAATTATCTGTAGCTGCGAGAATGCTTGCAAAAGTGTAACAAGGCACTTCAACGCCTTTAATGTCTTTTTCTTCTAAACTTCCTAAACCAATCAGACCTTTGACATGTCTTTCACTCTCATGCAAGCTCTCCTGAATTCGGGTGCTTGCGCCATCTGAACTCGATAACAAGATAGCAGAATTTGTGTGTGAAGATAACATATTTTTCATGTGTGAAGATAACATATTTTTAATTCAACATGCAAAACTACAAATTATTACCAAGCTTACGGGCCTTTTTCTTTTTCCACACAATGCCAAATCCTGTTATGCATGCCACAGTAGCCAGGGAACAAAGAGTTACTAAAAGAATCAATTCCAGTAGGGTTGAATGATTTCCTGATGGCTCTTCTGTCACAGAAAGGAAAAAATCTTCAAAAGGGTAAGAGGGCAAACACCAATATAATTGTTCTACCAAAATACCTTTAATTGACATCGCAATTTAATTCTAGTCAAGACACTGTTTTAAAGCAGTTTGGAAAATCCAGGAGAAGGACTAATTCCATCATTACGTTCTACCAATTGACACACAGAACTCTTCAAAGTTTGCTCTTAATGGAGCTTTGGAATTTAATCAACAATGAATGCTTGGCAGAAGAAGGAAACACAAGCAAATTAAACACAAGCAATTATTTTGAACAGTGCTGGAGAGGCTTATAACCTTGGGTGCATCTCATGATTGTGGCATTCCAAATATAGTTTGAATCACAATGACACCTAATTTCTCCTTCCCTCGTTGCTCTGCATGTCGAATGTGGCCAATTCAGGCAATCTATAGGCTTACTACACGGCGGTTCTGGCGCTGGTCGCCAATTGATTTTTATTACGACCCCTTCAGTGTACTCGGCTAGACTAAACGGAAAATCAATGCTATTTTGAGGGTTGAAACTGGGATTTAACGAATTGGAATAGTCTGGTTGAATGAAAAACATTCTGTTATCTTCATCGATCTCAGTTACTGGGTATGATATTCCCCCGCGCATCATGAAACTAACTTTGCCAGTGGATTTGGTGCAATTGAACTTGTTGTACGAGGGGTCTCCACAGTTTGGCCCAGTGCTGAGCGGATAAGGAATTGCATATGTGCCGCAAGGTTCACACGATTTTGCAGTTGGTGCTACACAACAACATATTAATTCAGCCATAAATCATGTCTTTACCTTTCAATCCATCCCTCCAACTGACAAGTCAATACAATAAGACCTGTGAATATCATCTACAAGTTCCAACTATTTCAATTAAGAATATATAAATTACCTATATCTGCTGTGTTAACCAAGATAGAAAGATCACGACCGCGCGGGAAGTTCTCGAGAAGAGAAGGTAAATTCCGCGTCCAGATATTGCACGAGGATGAACCACGGTCACCGTATATAGAATTATTAAATGAATATGCCTGGCACTGTGTTTCGGAACACATGTTGATGCATGTGGATTGGCATTCTGCTTCTGTTTCAGTATAATTTCGTTGGTCTGGGTTCCCCAGTTTTATGTTGGTTAAGTTCAGGAACGTCACGTCTTTGTTGGTACACGATATTGATTTTCTCCTACACCCTTCGGAATTCGATTCTACATTAGAAATGAATCCTGGCAAACATTTGCACCGCGGAAAGTAGTTTTCTCTGTTACATATGCCGAAGTTCCCGCAATAATTATGCGTGTCACACTTGTCCTTTGGCATCCACCATTTCTTATTCCATTGGAATTCTTTCTCATCCCACTGCAGAAACACTATCTCCCCGCTAGAATTCATCAACAGCCTTGATTTATTGTACATGGAAGGTTGTGATACGAAGAGTGTTTTGTTAGAATAACTGTACGATTTATTAGACGAGATGTCGTTGTTCAACAAATTAAATACCATCTGGGAAGCCGCTTCTGTGTCAGGTTCATCAAGTGCCCAGTAGATTTGTGTTTCCTTTTGCACACGGAAGCTTTGTTTCCCTTCCTGTTGAGTCAGCTTGAAGGTGAAGCTCCCAGGTGTTGGGTCAGCGGAGTTTCTCCAACAAGTCAACGACAAAGTCGCTTCCATTTTCATGCCGGGAAGACACGTGTCTGTTGGGTTTTTGAAGCTTTCCCACGGGTATGTCGTTTCAGAGTCATCTATCAGTACTAGATTCCCCGAATCTAGGAGCTTCAATGTTCTGTTTGTGGACGAGGATGGTTCAAGTTTGGAGGACCAGAGGCTTTTGGATGCATATTCAACAACTACATTTCCATCCTCCGCAATTCGAAAAACTCCACTGGAATCTGCAACAGGGTCATCTCTATTGGCAACCCACACCACTGTTTGTGGTTCCAGCTTGTGATACCATATCCCCAGGTATCTTTTCTCGCCACTCTTCACACCAGGAGGAGAAAAGAAGCCCAGCTCAAATGTGGCGTTTGATGAAACGAGGTTTCTTTGGTCAGTTATCTTCTGGGTAGCCTTCAGAGTATCTCCTCCCAAACATATTTGGAAGCATAGCAGCAGCCAGAGAAGAAGAAGATAGAACGACAACACAACCCCTTCTCTTTTCATTGCTAGTACAAACCTTCTATGGTCTCTGATCCTTCTATAATAAATAACTATTTCTAAAATTAATTTTTATTAATAATTGTCTTGTAGTGAGTATAATTTTTCTAGAAAATTATTGCTTGAAATTCCATTTAATATTCTACAGAAAAAAAAATAGAATTATAGTTACAGTAACTAATACTAGGCCAATTTAAATAAATTTTTATTTTTTTTTAATTTCACAGTCATTTAGAATCATAGCTAAATTTATTTAATATTCTTGATTTTATAAAATAATTTTTGTCAATATTACATTTAGTCCCGTTTATTGGAAATGGTGTCCAAATTTAAATATTTAAGCATTTTTAAAATAGTATTATTAAATAAGTTTGAAACAGTTGTAATTTGATTATATATCCATTCTTTGAATAAGTTTTTTTTTTATATTTAATTACTGGAGCAGTATAAAAAAATAGTTGGAGAGATATACAAATATATATATATATATATATATATATGGAATGAAATAACAGATATAGAAAAAAAGACCATTTAATGGTGTTTTTTTTACAGCAATTATCTAGTAATGTTATGAGTCGTAAATAACAAGAAATGGATAAGAAAAAATGTAGGCCATAGCACAATTTTTATTTAATTTAAAATAAAATAAAAACGATTTGTAAAACAAATTTTTTTAATTAAATTCTAAAATTGTTTTTTGAAGTTTTTTTTCTCTCCCTACCACTTTGGTATCAAATAAATGGAAAGGTAGGAAAGAAGATGATGGAGTTAAATTGGATAGTTTGGTTGCAAAAATGATGATGAAAATAATTCTAAAAATAAATAGACTAATTATATAATTATTATATTTTATTTTGAGTCAAGTATTTTCTTTTTTAAAATTATTAAAGAGTGGACTTTAAGCCTAACTCAACCCCATAAAACCGGCTCATAGAGCTCGTGCGTGGGACTATATATTTTGGGTGGTCCGATAGCGGCCCGATAGCGGGTGGCCCGATAGGCCCAACAAATACTCGCTAGGATAGACTCGAAATGGCTCTGATACCATATTAAAGAGTGGACTTTAAGCCTAACTCAACCCCATAAAACCGGCTCATAGGGTTGAGGTCTGCACCCATTTATATATTATGAAATGTCCTTATCTCTAGTCGATGTGGGATCTACAACAATTACTTTGATATCAAATATTGGATTCTTTGCTTTTCTACATATTTTTCTTTTGTCTTGATAATTTCAATGGACTGACCTCACGTTGAAACATGGGTGGGAGGGGTGATGCTTTCAGGAAAACTAACAAGCAGTTGGTGGGTGTTCAAATATAAGCATTAAAAGAAACAAAGTGTGTGAAACTTATGGAGCAATTTTATTAAAGGAAACACAGATGTCAGCCTAAATTGAAAAAAAAAAGGACGACACGGTTGATTCTATAACTCATGAAATTGAATTTTAATTTTTTTCCTTTTGTTGTTTTTTTTAAGAACCCATAGTAACAATTCATCTGTTTTATATAACAAATTTTTAGGCATTAAAACAGTTATATTCATCTCTTCACGTCATTTCTTTTGTATAAATTTTGTTATTGACCAATCAATAAATTTAATATCCTACAAAGTGGTAAATAGTCCTTTTGTTAAAGGAACCTTTGAGTGAAAAAGTGAAACCACTAGAAAAGTCTAAGCACTTAATTCCATTTCATCAAATAGATAGATTTTGAAATTTCATCTACAACACTAGGCGACCACCTATAATGATAATTATTGCATCTGGGCAATAAGAACAAAGGTCCACCTAGAAGCAAATGATATGTGGGGAGGCTTTAAGGAAGAGTATGAATTTTCTCCTCTACCAACATAAGGAGAAGAAAATAAGAAAGTCCAAGACAATATCTTTGTTGTTTGTTATTATCTACACAAGATATTTTCACTCTAATTATAACGATCAAATCTTCTTTTAAAATTTGGATCTTCCTCAACTCTAAATATGGAAAACAAACCAAACTTTCTTTTCCACAACACAAAACTTGGAGGACTTCAAAAATGTTACAACTAATACACACATATGTAGGAGAACCTACGAAAATACCATCATTAAATGAAAAAAAAATGTTATATTGCGTTCATTAATGATTATTCAAGGATGAGTTGCATCTACTATATGAAACTTAAACTTGACATTGTTGTTATATTCATGAGTTTAAATATTGGGTTGAAACTCAAAGTGAATGCAAATTGCATGTAATCAAATTTGATGATTGAACTAAATATATCTTTGAAAAAGTTAACAAGTTTTCTGCAGATGCAGGCATTGAATATCAATTGACAGCACCATACAATCTATAATGGTGTTGTAAAGAGAAAAAGTTCGAAGAATTATGGAAATGACAAGGTTTTTACTCCATGATAAAGGGTTACCAAAAATATTTTACCTAAGTATACCAACACAACAATGTTTTTGCTAAATATATTTCTGACAAGTATGCAAAAGAAGACTCCATTTGAAGCATGGCACAACTACAAACCCAAGTTAACAAATTTGAATGGTTGTCTTAGTTTATCTTAATACCTCAAATAAAGATAGAGAAATTACAATAAAGCAAAACTTGGAATATTTGTAGATTGTAGCTTAACTTCAAAGATCTACATAATCTATCTACCACAAAGCAAAAAAGTAATAGTTAGTAGACATGTGACATTTTTAGAATCAAATAATTGAAATTGGGAAGAAAAAATTAAGCCTAAATTTCAAGAGAAAATGAAGATGTTGATGAAAAACCCATAAGAGGAACAAAATCACTTTCAGACATTTACCAAAGGTGTGTTGTTTTGGAGTTGGAAGGATATGGAAAAAATGCAACTAACAAAAAATGGATTGATGCAATGAAAGAGGAGCTTAAAATGATTGAAAGAAAGTCAAATACAAGTGCTTGTGGACAAACCCCAACATAGAAATATTATTGGTGCCTGATGGGTTTATTAAACCAAACTCGATTTAAATGGTTCTATAAACAAAAACAAGGCATGACTTGTTAAAGGATATGATCAGGTATTTAGTGTTGATTTTTCTGTGACTTTTGCCTCAATTGTCAAGTTAGAAACCATAAGAATGTTGTTGTTTATTGCACCTCAAAAATGGTGCATTATACATCAAATGGATATAAAATCAACTTTTTTAGAATGGATATTTGGAGGAAGAAATGTTTACTAAGCAACCTAAAGGGTTTTTTGTAAGAGAAAGTTTACTAAATAATAATCTTTTTATAAATTAAAGGAGGCATCATGGTCATGGTATAACATAATTGATGTCCACTTGGTCAACTTTGGCTTTTAAAGAATTCTGATTGAATCTACTTTATATGTTGAGAATGCTTTTAAAGAATTCTGATTGAATCTACTTTATATGTTGAGAATATTGATGTGAAATGCTTATAATATTCCTATATGTTGATGATCTCTTACTTTTAGGGAGTAGTAGTGAGCATATTGAAAAGTTCAAAGAAGAAATTAAAGAAGTTTTTGAAATGATAGACCTTTAAAAAATGACTTATTTTCTTGGTATGTAGGTATATCAAAATCATAATAAAATATTTCTTTATAAAGAAAAATATGCAAATGAATTTTTCAAGAAGTTTAATATGGAAGATAAGCAAATCAATTGTAACTCCAATGAATACAAAAGATAGTTTTTACATGGAAAATAGAGCTACAAAAAAGGTGATGAAAAGTTATACATGAGTATTAAGGACTGCTTAATGTATTTAAGTAGTACAAGACCTCACATCTTGCATGCAATAACCTTGTTATCAAGATATACGAGTTGTGCTAGTAAAATTCATTTCCATACAGCAAAGAGTCATTAGATATGTTACGGGTACAATTGATTTTGAAATAAAATAATGTTAAAAAATTTATTCTTATTAGCTACTCTGATAGTGATTGACGAGATGTATTGATGATATAAAAAGTACTTCAAATTACCATTTTGACTTTGTTCTCAAATTTTTACCATGCATTCAAAGAAGTAAGAAGTCATAACTCAATCTACAAGAAAAACATAATATGTGAATGCAATTATTAAATTAATGAAACTCTTAACATAAATAAATAAAAAGCACATGACAAATTTGCATATGGAATAACTTGATATGAGAAAATATCTTTTTGGAGAATCAAGTTGCAATTTCAATTGATAGTAATTAATGCTTTTTATGAAAAAAAAAAATCAAACATTATTTTATTATAGAAGAAAAAAACATGAGAAGTGAAATTAATATATTGCAAAAAATGAAGATATCCTAATAAAGGTACTTCTTAAGACTAGATTTGAATTCTCATAAAAGAGGTTTGGAATATATAGTTTCAATTTAAGGAGGATTATTGATTGGATGAATGATGAAATTGAATATGACACTTTCTATTCTTTGTTAATAACTTATGCGTTTTATATAACATATTTTTTTTATATTAAATAAGGATTGAATTCTTTTATTCATGCAATTTCTTTTGTGTATAAATTTTGTTTCTAGGATCAATCAAAATGACTACATATTCAATATCTGCATAAGACAGTATATTATTATGTATCCTGATATATTATAGAATAAAGTTTGTTTAATACTCTAATAGTAAAAAAGAACTACTCTGCAATCATCTTTTAAAATAAAACATTATATAATAATAAAATAATAATTTATTTAGGTGTTTAGTGAAGTCAAAGTATCATTATCCATAAATATATAACATTATTAGTTAATAGTTGTTAGGAAAGTAGTTATTAGATTGAATTGTTGCTACAAGGGATTTTGGACATAGTGTTATTTTTTCTTTTTTATTGTCAATAAAAAATATAATAAATAAGAATATTTTAGCAATCCTATTACACAAGTTATTTCAAAAGGCCTAAAAGCAAATTTAACATCTAACTAAAATAACTCATCCAAAATAACTCACTTATATCGAAAAGATCCTTACAAAAAATACAAGATGAAACTTCTTAACCACACCAAAACACAATAATAAAAAAGAGTTAATTAACTAATGCAGCTGTACACTTATATGTTTGCAGCATATACTTGTTCCGGACTTTTACATATCATATGTGAAATTTGACAATTTTAAAATATTTAAAAATTTCAAAAATATATTAAATTTTTAAATTACTTTTGTTTCAAATCTTTTAACTTTTTAAATATTTTATTTTGAGAATGTAGTTCAAATTTATTACATTTTAACTTTCTTATTTAGATATATTATTTAATTACCACATCAAATATAAAATTATTACTTTATATTTATAAATATCAATAAAAAATAATCATTACAGACTTTATCAGAAAAAAATTTGATTAATATATCTACACAAAAAAAACTTATCAATATTGGTTGAGTAAACTTTGATAAACACCAACTGAAGAATAGTTATAGTCTACATCGAAAAATAAATAATTTCAACAATGTCAACTAAAAATAATTTATATTAATATTAATTAAAAAATAGTCTTATTAGGATCGATAAAAAAATCTTAATTAGATCTATTGAAAGATAACAAAGAATAATCAAAGTGTTTGTAAAACTTAAAACATGTATATTATTGGTTTGTTGTTTCAATGACTAATAGATTATATATGCATTAGACTATATAGGAGATGATGTTCTATAGTGTTTGTTTGCTTAAGTGTTATCTAAAAGTTGAAGATGTGTAATGATTTTTTATTCTTTCAGTTACATTTTATGTATACATTGAGGGTTTAGAGGCTTATTTAATTTTCTATATTTGTTTTCATATACACAATATATATTATTTGAGGAACTAGTGCTTCTTTTCATTTTCAATGTTCTATGTTCTATGTATTTTTGTCGTGGTGAATCCAACATATATATCCATATTTAATTATATTCAGTCCACAATTTTGAAATATATATATCCAATAAAGCCATAAGAAGAAACATATGTATGTGCAATATAACAAAATATAAATATTTTTTTCCATAAATTAAAGAGGGAAATTGTTCCATATAGGAATTATTTTTTTTACAATTAATGAGATTGCAATGTTATTCCTATACGTAAATAATAACAATAATTAGTAAATTTTTAATGCAATGATATTAAAAATTAATTTTTAATTTGAATTTAAATTTAAATAAATTTAGTTATATATGTTTATTATGTTTTATAAACTTTAAAATTTTGAAAAAAAAAATATAAATAGTTTTACAATGATCATGTAATACATACAAGTTGAAATAGTGGTGGACAAAGAGAAAAGTGAAAGAGAGAATAATAAAACGCTAACCTTTGGCACATATCATAACTGTGGGATTCCACTTATAGTGTGAATCGCAAAGGCACCTGTGACCTCCATCACTTGTTACCATGCATGTCGAATGGGGCCTATTCTCGCAGTCTGGGGGCTTCCGACACGGCGGTTCTGGTGCTGCTGCCCATTTCATTTTAATCATTCCATCAATTTTGGAACACTCTGGCTCAGCTAAACTGAATGGGAGTTTAGGAGTCTTATTTTGATTTCTGGAACCACAGGAATATGAATCATCTACTTTAATGTAAAACACTCTCTTATCTTCATCGATCCAAGTAACTTCGTATGAGTTTCCCCCCGGCATCGTGAATGTAAGGTTGCCCGTCAATTCGTTACAATTGAACTTGTTGTAGGTGGGGTCTCCGCAGTTTGGCCCAGTGCTTAGCGGATAAGGAATCTCGTATGTACCGCAAGGATCACACGATTTGGCAGTTGCTTCTGCGCAACAACATATTGATTCAGTGTTAGGGTAAAGAAATACCTACCTAAACAACACCCACATAAAGAAACAAAGAACCGCAAGTGATTTTTCTAAGCAGATTAGAAGTTCGTTTGCTGAGAGATGATTTTTCTTTAACACATAAGAGATGAATTAAGAAGATATAAATTACCTATATCTGATCTCTTAAACAGGACAGAAAGATTGCGACCACCTATACCATTAACTACAAGAGTGGATAAATTTCCCCTCCAGATCTTGCATGTAGAGTTACCATCATCTCGACCAAACTCCGCTCTAGAACTATATGAATATGCCTGGCACTGGGACTGAGGACACTTGGTAATGGTTATGTTACGGCATAAGGATTCACAGTCTGCTTCTGTTTCCGATCCATGCATTTCGTCTGGGTCACGCACTTTTATGTTGGTTAAGTTCAGGAACGTCACATTCGTATCAATACAAGACGTTGATTTTCTCACACACCCTTGGCCACGGATTTCTTCATCCCTGGGTCTGAATCCTGGCAAACATTTGCAAGTGAGGAAATTCAAATTATTTGCGTCACAGATGCCGAAGCTCCCGCAATGGTCATATACGTCGCACATACTAGCTGGCTCCGACGATTTTTTATCCCATTGCCTGTCGTCCTCGTCCCACTTCAGAAGCTGTATCTCCCCGCTAGAATTCATTAACAGCCTTTCCTTTTTGTTGTATGGTTTTGATGATAGACATGACAAGTTGCTTGAATTCTTGAGTAATGAAGTATCCGAGCCCAAGAACCCAGAGATCTTTGTACCGGATCCATCCAGTGACTCCGTCCAGTAAAGTTGCGATTGGTTTTCCACTACCAAGGTTTCACGATGACCCATCTTGAAGGTGAAGCTCCCAGGGGCTGGGTCAGCGGGGTCTCTCCAACAAGTCAACGACAAAGTCGCGTCCATTTTCATGCCGAGAAGAAACGTGTCTGTTGGGTTTTTGAAGCTTTCCCACAGGCATCTCGTTTCAGAGTCATCTGTTAGTACTTGATTCCCCGAATCTAGGAGCTTCAATGTTCTATTTGTGGACGAGGATGGTTCAAGTTTGGAGGACCAGAGGCTTTTGGATGCATATTCAACGACCACATTTCCATCCTCCGCAATTCGAAAAACTCCACTAGAATCTGCAACAGGGTCATCTCTATTGGCAACCCACACCACTGTTTGTGGTTCCAGCTTGTGATACCATATCCCCAGGTATCTTTTCTCGCCACTCTTCACACCAGGAGGAGAAAAGAAGCCGAGCTCAAATGTGGCGTTTGATGAAACAAGTTTTCCGGAGTCAGTTATGCTCTGGGTACCCTTCAGAGTATCAACTCCCGAACATATTTGGAAGCATAATAGCGGCACCGAGAGAAGAAGAAGAGAGAAGGACAACACCACCTCTTCACTTCTCATTGCTAATACAAACCTTCTTAATAACTATGGTCTCTCTAAAGAATGATAATAAAAATATCCTTATCAAAGAAAGTTGTACTCGAACCACACGTTAATTTGGTGGTCTTAATGTTTGATCACCAATGCGATAAGATAGAGCTACCTTAGTGGTAATTTAAGTGGGTTCTCTGGAGTGGGATAGTGATGAAATATAAAGTTGAAGGAAAGAGTAGATTAAAGTGTTAAAAGCCTAAAACGTTAATAATGTCCTTGTTATTGATTATTGATGTTGTAGACTTGGTACTTCGTCAAGGTCTACGCCTTGTCATTACTCTCCCCCGTCGTTATCTCTGTCAATTCGCATTCTTTCAACCTCCTGTTTTCAATTTTGTCTTGGAATATTGTAATCAGAAATGTCCATTTAGTGGAACAAAGAAATGTATAATTTTCGTGGCTGATAGAAATTTTCTTAGATTCTTTGTCATTTTTTTTCTCTCTTGGACTGAAGGTCCATCAGACTATATTAGGCCCATGTTGGGCTGTTGTGACTGTAGATATTCTAAGGTTATTTTTTCCTTTTTATAAGTTGTTTTTCACTAAAAAGCTGATTCAATAAAAAAAATTCTTTCTCTGTTCCAGCATTTCTTTCCCTTTTTTTTTCTAGGGTTTCACTCACATTCCCTTTATCTGTTTTCTGCTTCCTCACTTGCCCTCTTTGTGCTGGTTTTTGTATTGCAGGAAGGACTCTTGCAACTTATTGTCATTATAGGAAACGACGTCACCCTCTTCTGCTTAGTATCATGATCTTTTTCAATATGGTGTCAGAGCTCCTCGTTTGAAGAGCTGTATTGTGCTTTCTGATTTTGTCTTTGTTCTTGTTTTAGTTCTTGACTCTTTTCGATTTTCTTGGGTCTTTTTTTCTCTTGTTTTCATCTCATTTTGTTTAAGTTTTCTTTCTTGAGAGACATGGCAGAAGTAGTAGAAGAAACATCCGATCAACCAACACCTAATCAACAAACATCTGATCAGACCTATCTGTCTTTGCATTTCAATGAGAATCCCGAAATCTGCTTGGTTTCACCCGTACTCAATTCGACAAATTATCACTCAAGAAGTAGATCTGTCATAGCGGCTTTGAGTGCGAAAAATAAAATAGAATTTGTTTTTGGCACACATCCCTGCCTAACAAAGGATCACCCTACTTATGCGACATGGAATCGTTGTAACAACATGGTGGTATCTTGGCTTGTGCACTCTGTCTCTGTTCGATCAGGAGGAGCATCATTTGGATGGATTCAACAATTGATGTGTGGAACGACCTCAAAACTAGATATTCTCAAGGTAATCTTTCTAGAATTTCTGATATGTAAATGGAAGCTGCCACCCTATGTTAAGGAGATCAATCTGTTATCGATTATTTTACCAAGCTTCGTATTATCTGGGATGAAATTGAGAATTTTATACCTAACCCAACTTGTGCATGTAAGACAAATTGCTCTTGTTATTGTGTTGTTATGACTCTTATCAATCAGAGAAAGCTTGAAGATTAGGCAACACAGTTTCTTTGTGGGCTTAATGAACAATATCACAACATCAAGTCTCTCGTCCTCTTGAAGGAACTCTTTCCTCCCATATCGAAGATCTTTTCTCTAGTGGTACAGCAAGAACATCAGTTGGTTAGTAATACTTTGGTCACCAATATTAACAGTGTTGTTAGTAATGTTAGTGTTAGTCGCATCTTGAATTCTTCTGCTCCTATAACTTATAACTTTTGTGGTAAGACAAGTCAAACAAAAAAAAGTTTGTTTTCGGAAAAATGGTTTTCCCAATAAGGACAATAAGATATACAAAAATAACAATAATAAGAAAATATGCACTCACTGCGGCATAAATGGTCACACTGTAGAGAATTGCTACAAGAAGCATGGTTACCCACCTGGATATAAATTTTCCAATAGTGGAAAACCCAGTCAGATAGATAGTATTATGTCTATTAATGATGTTTCTTCTGAAAAATATAAAAAAGGATAGGAAGAAGGCAGCATTAGTCTCACACCTCTGCAGTACCAGATTCTTTCGAACATATTCAAGCAAAATAGAAACAATACTGATGACAACAACGTGGTTAATTCAGCACAAGTTAATCAGGTGGGATCTTTCTCCACACATTCAGCACATGAAGTTCTTGAAGATAGAAGCTTTGATGTATCAAATTCAAGATGAAACTTGAAGCCTTGCTGCTTTTGGTTTGAGTGTAGTTTAGAGTGTTTAGAATTTATGTAAGATCAGTCTTGATTCTCAAACAAAACCTGTTTTAATCTGTTTTGAAGATTAAAGTGTTTTTCCATGCAAAGGGAAAAACAACCGATTAAAGTTTTGAGACAATCGGTTGTTTGTCACTTAGCTGACAAAGGAGTGTTTAAAACTATTTTTTGAATCAATTATATAACTTTCAAAACCATTCAACCGGTTAAATCGCAATTTTAACCGATTAAATGTGAGTTTTCATAACAGTATTTTGAAAACCTGTTTTAACTGATTCAGTTGTTCAAATATGCCTTCAACGGTAGCTTTTCAAAGGTTATAAATATAGCCTTCCTTCAAATGTTTGGATGATGAAAAAGAGAGAAGTTTTATACTCTGATTTGAGATTGATTTGAGAGATTACCAACTATTTGTGAAAGAAGTTTTCCAAGTTTAGCAAGATTTCCTTTAAGCTTTGCTGTGTTTCAAGAACTGATCATAGGGTTTCTGGTCTTTTGTAATCCAGGTGTTTTCTACCCTTTCTTAGTTTCTTGTAATTGTTCAAATTACATTCTGTAAACGTTGTTGTAAAATCTTGTAAAGCCAGTGTGATTCTGACTTGAGGTGTGTGCTGGTGCAAAGGGGGTGAGTACGCTTTGTTAGAATCAAAGTCACATCTTTGTGGTGTGTATTGTTGTAATCTGTGATTGATTACATAGTGAAATACTCAGTGGTTTGACTGAGGACTGGATGTAGCTCAGGATTGAGTGAACCAGTATAAACCTTGTGTGTAAATCTCTCTATCTCTTCTCTTCATAATTGTTTGATATGCTGTCATAAACAACAGGTTATTTCGTATTTTCAACCGGTTAATATTCCTGCCTTACAAACTGCTTTTGTATCTGTAACATAAACAACCGGTTATATCGTGTTTTTAACCGATTAAAATACTGAAACTGTTTTCTGAATCTTTATTTAATTTACTCTCTGAATTGTTTATCTGTGATTGATTGATTAAAGTTTCATTCTTAATCATATATTTGCGAAAAGGTTTTAGAAACAATTCACACCCCCCCCCATCTTGTTTTAGCCATTTATCCTAACAGAAGTGACTGATCAACCTCCAACAGGTAACTCTTCTATCAAAGCTAATTTTTGTTGGGTTCTTGATTCGGGGGCCACTGATAATGTATGTGTTTCCCTATCACATTTTGCCTCATATAAACCTATTAAACTTGTTCCTATAAATATGCCAAATGGTCACCATGTCCTTGCTAAATACTTTGGCACTGTAGTTTTTAATAAGAAATTTTTTTCTTAGCAATGTGATATATGTACCAAACTTTACTTTTAATTTGATATCTGTCTCAAAAATTACTTCATATTTAGATTGCAGATTAATTTTCTCTTCAAATAAATGTGATATACAGGACAATGTTACCAACGAGAAGATTGGTACAGTTAAAGCAACGGATGGCTTGTACATTCTTGAATCTGCTGTTTTTTGTAACTCTAGTTTCAAATATGTTGCTTCTTCTTACAGTACTACTGATAAGAACAATAATTTGTGGCACAATAGAATGAGTCATATTTCTGATGAGAGATTATCTATTTTGAGATCACAGTTTCCTTTTATTGCAAATAAAACTCATGTGTGTGATACTTGCCATAGAGTCAAACAAAAGAAATTGCCTTTTAATTTGAGTAGTTCACATACTAGTCGCTATTTTGAATTACTTCATATGGATATTTGGGCTTCTTGTTATGCTTCTTCAATGTATGGTCATAAGTATTTTTTAACTATTGTTGATGATTTTTCCCATTTTACTTGTCTTATACCCATGGTCACTAAATCTGAAACCAGAATTCATATTGAGAATTTTATTGCTTATGTTAAAAATCAGTTTGAAAACAATGTTAAAATAATTTGTACTAATGGGGCAGAATTTGCTATAAAAACTTTTTTCTCTTCTAAAGGAATTATTCATCAAACTACTTGTGTTGAGATGCCTGAACAAAAGGGTATTGTTGAAAGGAAACATAAACATATCTTAAATGTTACTCGGGCTCTCATTTTTCAAGCAAACTTGCGTCCTTTATTTTGGAATTTTGCTGCTTTACATGTTGTTCTTTTAATAAACTGTACACCCAATCCTTTATTAGATAATAAATCTCCTTATGAAAAGTTGTACACTAAATCTTATAATCTAACTGTTCTTCGCGTATTTAGATGTCTATGTTATTCTAGCATTATCACTGCTAAGAGAAAGAAGTTTGATGTTTGTGTTGTATCTGGTGTTTTCTTAGGTTTTCAACCTCATACTAATGGCTATATTTTCTTAAATCTCAAAAATCACAAAATTGAGGTATCAATGCATGTAATTTTTCATGAACATCAATTTCCTTATAAATTGAATGTTGATAGTAATGAAAGACCCAACATTTTATCACCTCTCATTCCCCAAAAATATGCTTTTGCTAATGATCTTATTTATGATAATCCACCTAATAACACTGCTCACAATACTGGCGAGAATCTCATGACTGGTAATACTGATTATGTTGACAATAATACTATTCATATCTAATCTAGTGAAAGTGATGAGTCGGATGCACATGATGAATCTGTTAATGAGACACAATATCATGTTCTTGAAGAACAACCCAACACCAGTCTCATAAGACCAACTCGTCAAAGGAAAGTGTCCATGTATCTACATAATTTGCATACTTCATCCATACATACAAATCATGTAAGTACAAAATATCCTATCTCTAATTTTATCTCTTATAATTTTTTGTCCACAAACTTTAAAAAGTTTGTTAGTTCTGTTTCATCTCATATGGAACCACAATCTTATGAGGAGGCATCAAAATATTCATGATGGCAGCAAGCTATGAAAGAAGAGCTAGATGCTCTAGAAGCCAATCACACATGGGTGACCACTTCTCTGCCTCCAAGTAAAACTCCAATTGGTTTCCGCTGGATATACAAAATAAAAAGGAAATATAATGGTACTATAGAAAGATACAAAGCTCGCCTTGTTGCCAAAGGCTATACACAGCTAGAAGGACTTGACTTTCTAGACACTTTTGCTCCGATTGCCAAGATCACTACTCTTCGCCTATTACTTGCTTTTGTTGCAGCACAAAACTGGGTTTTAAAGAAACTTGATGTCAATAATGTTTTCCTTCATGAGAATCTTATAGAGGATATCTACATGAAGCCTCCACCGGGTCTTCTTCTCCCTAACAGTAACCATGTTTGCAAATTACAGTGATCCTTATATGGGCTTCGACCAGTAGGAAGAAAATGGTATGCAAAATTATCTAGTTTTTTGTTATCTCATAATTATATCTTATCTACTACTGATCATTCTTTATTTCTAAAACATCATGGCACTAACACCACTGCTCTTCTTATGTATGTGGATGATATTGTCCTCACAGGCAATGATGTTGAGGAAATTTCTCGTATTACAAATCTATTGAACCAACATTTCAAAATCAAAAATCTTGGAGACCTCACCTTCTTCTTGGGCCTTGAGGTTGCACGCAACTCCACCTGTATTCATCTTAGTCAAAGAAAAAATATACTTTGGATCTATTACATGATGTTGGCATGTTGGAGTGTGCACCCATGCCCACTCCTATGCTCCATTCTTCTCGGCTTTCTCCAACCCAAGGTTCTCCTCTCTCGGATGCGAATGCTTCAGCCTACCACCGTCTCATAGGTCGTCTCCTCTATCTTACAAACACTAGACCCGACATCACTTTTAGTGTCAACAATCTTAGTCAATTTGTCAAAGCACCCACCAAAGAACACCAATAGGTTGCCTTCCGCATTTTGCGGTATCTCAAAGCTGCACCAAGATCGGGTATATTCTTCCATTCTTTTAATTTCATTCAATTAAGATGTTTTAGTGATTCTGACTAGGCAACGTGTTCTTGTTAGAATGGATGGCTTTAAACTATAGGGGGGTGAATGGTTTAAAGAGGGATTTCGAAAACTTTTAAGTCAAGAATGAAATTATCTCAAGAAACAATTGATAAGAAATCCAGTTTGCCAAAACAATAAGCAAAATCAACAGCACCAGAAAAACAATCGGTTGTTTCACATAAACAATCGGTTGTTTATACCAATAAACAAATATCAAAACTGAATTTAAAGAGTTAAGGATAGAGAGAATGCACACAGATGTTTATACTGGTTCACTCTAAACCCAGAGCTAAATCTAGTCTTCTCAGAAACCACTGGGGAATTCCACTAAGCAATCAAACCTAGATCACTTACAACACAACCAAGAAAGTGACCTTGATCCCCTCAAGACACACACTTCTCTTGGCCAACACACCAACACTAAGAATGTTGAGCTTGATCCCCTCAAGAACACACAACACTTCTCAGCAAACACACAGAAGAAACTTGTTCAACAGATACAAGGATTACACTTATTACAGAAGTAAATCTGAAATCAATACAAGCAGAAATCCTATCTCACACTCTTTGATCAATCTCAATCTCTAAGCAATCTCAACTCTTTGAAAATCAGAATCTTGTTGTTCTCAAAAGATTGT
>Ga0123342_1005441_pt1 | contig 18435 bp, 12 predicted proteins | sample Turbeawhitnodule_FD_89960 | JGI IMG/M metagenome (GOLD analysis project Ga0123342, IMG submission 89960) | Root nodule microbial communities of legume samples collected from Mexico - Turtle bean Mexico white nodule | ecosystem: Host-associated > Plants > Roots > Nodule | place: Mexico: Nepantla...
CAGAACGGCGCCGCTGCGGCCGATCACGCTCCGACGCCCAAGTCAGCGACTGAACCACCAAATACTAAGAGAAAACTCAAGAACTCTAAGGAACCGTGCAAAATTCTCTCTCCGCGTACTCAAGTTCTCGCAAGCGTAAGAAGTAATCTAAACGTGTGTCCTTGACTTGGGCGCCACTTTTGGCTCCAAGGCAGTTTTGTGTATAGATACTTACTATCAAAAAAATGAAATTAAATGTATGTAATTGGGCCTTGATTCGGTCGCTTAAAACATTTTCAAACCACTTAATTCAGGCCCAATAGACAACAGAGCTCAGTTCAAATAAAAGTAGACTTAATGGTCTTAAAAGACGTCGACCTTGACAATAAGAAGCAACGGACAACAAATATAAACAGTACCTATAAAATAAAGAAAATATATTAATAATTTATTATGTGATTAATAACTCCTAAAGCAGAATAGGAGAATCTACATATAGTTTTTGACAGCACATCCTCAATGGTGTACCAAACAGAAGCCTATGGGACAGTTGTTAAACAGAGTCCCTGAACTTGAAGGTCAAACAAAGGGAGAGTGGTGGTGAGATTATTTTATTAGCCATGATAGACTTGGTTAACTAACAAGTACAGAGTCATGGCTTGGATTGGTTTGGGAGTAAGCCAGAAATGCATGATGGCTATATAATATCTCTACATAAAACAAAAAGAGATTTGCTGCATAATGAAGCTAGAATGGAATAAAATATTATAGCAGAATTTGTTAATGGACGTGTTACACAGAAGAACCAGTGTTTCCAGGGATACGCTATTTGAAACCATGTGTACCTGGAATAACATAATTCAACATTTCCTAAAACTCTATTTAAGTATCAGAGCTAAAGGTTAAGTTGAGAAAGCCTAATTTAATTTACAGCACATACTTACATTAAATAATGTTTATCATCGTAGATAAAAAAAAATTGATTATTTTTTAAGACAGATAAAGGCTAATTCAACAATAGGGGACAAAGAAACCAGTAATGGCAGAGAAATATAGCAAATCCTTACAAAGATGATATTTAGGAAGTTTGCTGAATCGGTGTCAGTTTGTAGTGTACATTATGGTGGGTAAAAACAAGAACGAAAGGGAAAAAAAATTGTAAAAGTAAATATCTGAGTATATTATTGAACTGATTTTTTATAAAAATTAAATTGATATTTTTTTTTTTTACAGTGAACAGTTACAGATACATTCTTTACAAGAATATCGTGATTATACCGTGTCTCCCAACCCCCTTTTCTTTTTCTCACTTGCAGAATTGTAATAAAAAGAATTCTACAAGTATTCAATTATAAACCCCCTATAAAAATTGAAAAAGAAAACCCAAGATGTGTTATGTACTGGGAGACATGTACTCAATGGAAAACTTGAGTAGCATAGTATTCGCTTTCATTAAAGGCAGGTCTCAGACTTTCCTGACACATAAACTCCAAGGGAAAAGAGACTAGGTGACCCTTTACTGATGCTAATCTCTCCAAGGGTTCGGTGTTCTTGATTCCTCCATCATGATAGGATTCCAATTTTTCTGGGGCTATTCCTAAATCAATGGTCGTGTGACCAATTTTTTCTTTCCAAAAAAGCACACTTTGTCTGAAGGCATGCCTGCAAAAACAATAGGATTAAAATAAATGTTAGGGACAGACAAAGGAGAAGTTCCATCCAAGGATGTACAATGGGCAAAATTATTACAAACATACCTGGTGTGTATCAGATCATTAGGTACGCAAGAAAAGACATCCTGGTAAATTGTAGTATTTGTCTGTAAAACGTATCCAGGGATAATTATCAGTTTTCTTATTGAGCTTATTTCTTATTAGGCTATATTCAGAATCATCACAAGATCTACATGAGGTACTCAAATCACCTAGAAAACAAGTGTGTTTGGTTTTTTTCTTTGTCTGTTGTGTTCGAAATGGTTACGAGGCTAACCATGTAAAACCGAAAATATACAATCATAAATATCTTGTACAGCTAAATAGTAATGCAACCCAAATAACTTCCCTAAGGGGTTTGAGTTCCGACAACAATGTCATACTCCCAAAGCAAGCATTGCACTCTAAAAGGACTCTGGGAGAGTCAAAGGGTAAGTGCAAAATTTTCATGCCATGAAGTTCAAGCACATACTATAGACCTGTGTCTTTTTTGGCAGATCACAGGAGTCATATCCAGTCTTGTCCTTTATCCCCCACACGGAGATTAGAGTTAAACTGGCTTTAAGAACTGACCATGTTAGATATTTTGGCAAAACCTTTTTTCAGAACTGACCATGTTAACTAACAGGAAGAACAATGATATAATTAAAAAAGCAGAGGCCACCTTATGCAAAAAAATACTTTTAGAAGAATAAAATTATGCATGAAAATGTCCACATAACAGTAATAAGTTTATAAGAAAATAAAAAGCCGTGAAATTAGCATCGAATATTAGCATTCTATTTTTCTTACTACCTTTGCTGTTGCCATCCAAATATCCTTGTAAGTAGATTCAACAACTGGGTCCATTATTTGATTGTCCTGAGGAAAAGATATTAAAATAATCGTTACAAATCAGGCACATGAAACAACTACTTACTAAGAATGTAAAATTAACAACCTCTCCTGTAGGGAGACCCAAGTGCTCAGACCATAATGACAATCGAAGGGTCGAGGAAAACTTTCCAGCTTTCCAAGGCTTTCCATCCATATAAGAACCAATCAACTCCCTGTCTTCTATAACTACAGCAATCTGAAATCCATATGAGACGATTAAAGGAACAGAAAGGGGTTCAGTAATTAAGCATTAACATATAAATTAGCCAAAAATAAGAATATGAAAACAGTACATGGTTAGCAGACAAATTTATTTATTCAATACACGATTTTAAAGGTGACTAAAAGGGCGTTTGCAATAAAACAGACCTGCAGTTGATATTATTCTTTCATTAGTTACATATTTTATTTTAAGGAGTTTCCTCAATTTCTTAACACCGTTAAACTATAAAAATAAAGAGCAACATTGGACTGAAGTCGTGTATTTTTGTGACAACGTGGGTGGTTTTATTTATATTGACAAAAAGAAATCAATAAAATAAATAGAGGAAATTTTATATCTTCTAATAAAGATATGATCCTACAATAATACAAGTATGATCTTGATATTTCTGATTATAAAGATATGATCACGATATCTATAATTATCAAGATATGATTCTCATTTCTGTAATTATAACAAACACATTTATGTCAAACTAATGATATGAAGAAGGAAATTCAAAGTTTATCTAGGCCTAGAATTAGATTTGCAGTCTACAACCATATTTTCCAATAAACTGTATACACAAGACAAGCTAACTAAATATTAGTTGCATTAAGAATCAAACGATACATTAATGTATCATGATAATGCACTTAGTGTTCGTGGGAATTAGTAATTAGGCAGTTGCAGTCAATTAATACGAGTCAAGGAAATAATCTCCACTAAGTCTACCAAGAGTCTACAGATATGAATGCTATGTATAATTTATGTACACATGCACATTCTCTTGAATAACAAAGTATTCTCATTCTCAATTCTCTCTTAAACATTTATTTCTATACTTCTCTTCCCCTCCAAATTCAACAATTACAACTAACTTGCTTCTATAATGAAATTTAGCATGGATGTAAATTATTTCAATAAGGGTGCATGAAATGAGAGACAGAACTTAGTACAAGTTAATTTAAACCCCTAGTCAAACATGTGCAGCATATAAAGTGAAAGGGCATGAAACAGTACCTCAGAATCTCTGGAGCCAAGTAAGCTCCTATCATTAATATTAGCAGACCCAATCAAAGTTATACAATCATCAATAATCATGATTTTACTGTGAACATACACCTACAAAAAAGTGTAAACCATTAAGCTGACTGTAACTAACTCTGTATATACCCATAGATGTATAAGAATACCTGGCTGGTTGCCACAGAGCCCCCGTTAAGTCTACCATAAGACCTTAGGCCATAAAAGGAGATGTAGTCGTGTATCTTAGGACCAAGAAGTTCATAAAGATTATGCAAGATAGAGTTCTGCCCCCTGCAAATGGTTCGATACTGCCAATGCATTATGGCTCTTACAGATGCTGCACCACTATCATCAAGGCCCCCCTAGATAACTGAAAAGTCAGTCTAACATTTATGAAAAAGCAATATTTACAGTGTTTAAATAAAAACAAAAATAAAATTAATAGGAACCTGGAAGCCAGGCAGCAGTGGTATGACAATTATAACCCTGAAAGTTTTTTTGTCATTGTAAGCTCGCATAATTCGTCGATACAAAGCTTCTAACACACGATTCCGTATCATCTCATCCCCGGAAAGACCTGAGATAAAAAACTGATTCTGGAATATGTTCCCAAGGATGAAATACAATAGTCAGAGAAAGGTCCAGAACAGATTAAGGATGTAATAAAATATTACAAGTACTACACCTTTAAATTTGAAAAAAAGGAGAGCAGAATATATAATATTGCTTCAACAGAGCTATTTCAATAATCCATAAAACCTATCACACTACATATTTATTAGAATATATTAGAATAAAAGGAAATTATTTTCTTTCATTCTAATATATGCTAATATAAAACGAGGAAGTTTATTTGATACCTCAATGTAGATGAAGTATTCAGCTTTCTCAATAAGAGAACAATAAGCACTGTGGATGCTCTCTTCGGTCTGACTTGTTCCGGCAGACCATTGACTCACGCTCCTAATAACCTACCAATAAAAAGGTTTATTGAGAGAAAATCCAACAATTGTTGAAAAATTAAGAGGATAAAAGTGAGAAGACGAGCAAAAGGAATAAAACAGTGTTTAATACATGCCTATGAAATTTAATAATTCCAGCCAGATATTTTACTCTTTGTTGTGAAAAGTGGATCAAAAAGCCCAGAGTTAAAAATATCTGTCTCTTCTCAATAAATAATAGGTAGCAACAACAACATTCATTGAATTTTAACCATTTGATGAGATAGCATGTCAAAGGTATATGTCAGACAAAATTGTACAAGTCTATATAACACAGTTATATTAAGAAGGTCATGAGAACAACGCACTTGGCAACGACAGGAAGCAAGAGGACCAACTTGTCCTGATTCCTCAGGAAAACCTTCCTGGTCACCTCGTTCTTGCGTCTCCCACCATTCTGGATCTGTATTTTGCAAATCAGAATGAGCCACTCTATCTAGAGGCATTTTCTCACGATCATGCTCAGAATCTAGATCATCTACAAAGCCCTTCATTGGTGTATCTGAACCAAGTGCTACAACTTTGGCCTTGCGGAATGAAAAGGGAAGACCACTGCTGATCTTTCTTGGCTTGTCCAGGTAATGTGAAGAGGAGACTACGCCATTCAACTTTTGGTCTTCTTCATGAGCATCCAACCCATCGGACTCCTGGGGCAAAAGTAGAGGAATATCTTGGTCTTGGGAAGATGAGGAAAAAGAATCTTCTCTTTTAAGAACTCTTGGATTGTCTATGTTCCCACTTTCAATCTGTATCTCTCGGCTTCTTCCCAAGTAATGTGGAATAACCATATGATGCTGAGGCATAAGTAAGGGTATAGCTTCCTCATATGGAGCTTTACTCCTCTGATGTGAACAAAAAGAAATATTATTCCCTATTGGGAATATAGGAATAGGACTGGAATGCTTAAAGGCATGCAATTGTAAAATATGACTAACCTTTGCATAATTCCATCGCTGAACAAAGTGCCTAGCATTGTCACGACACGGTGGTCCCCAAAGGGCACAATGAACATCATGCCAAGGCATACGAGGAAATTTTTCACGGTCTAATTCATCTTTCATTGTATCTTCCCATGAATTTGGTTCAGATTCTCTGTCAAAATTGAAAATAAAATATGACATGCATTCAACAGGAGACAGCTAGTCTATGATCAATTAAAAATGAACGACATATCGTAACACATTCCAAGTGCAACATCAATCATATCTAGTACCTCAAAATAACATAAAGAAAGAAGAACATACAAAAAATGAGGGGAACAAAGCCTGACCCACTAATCCCTAACCCTATAAAACAGTAAAACAAATCTATCCCTAAAAAGCTCAAGACAAATAAAGCTAGGAACATTATCCCACCAAGTATAACCCTGAGATCTAGTGCCAAACTGAAATCTTAAGAATTTGTATTTTTCAGAATTACTTTCTAAAACCATTTCTATATAAAAAATGATTGGAAAGAAACAATTTAGTTCAAAAATGCCTTTTTTTCCCAGTTTCTGTGTTTGCTCTTTAACAGTGCCGGGTTGAAGAGGAGAGGAGAAATTAGGGGCCAAAAGCCCTCTCTCCCATTTGTGTCTCCCTTCCAATATAGGAAGAATATGTAGAGAAGGGGAAATGATTTATATAGGTTTTGAACTTTCTTGACTATATTGACATATGATTTTATTTTCCCTCCACACCCCATGTAACACAAAAAAGGCACCCTCCCCTCTCCTCCTTTGGACCAAACTGTGCATAATATAAGCATCATTTTCTTACTACTCTATAACAGATCTTGAGATACTACTGCTGCATATAAACACTTCCATTATTTATCTAAATATTTTTCTAATAATTAAAGTGTTTTCCGTAGAATAAAAGAAGCTTCTTACAATTCCACAACATGCTAAACAAAATCTTACAATGCGCCTTTGTGGTTATACACTCCATTCACAAAACTTACCTTGGGTTATAATAGTCTTTTCCCGGCCAGATTAGAGGAGGGAAATCTCCCACTTTATGCTCAGATGTGTCATAACGACCAAAGCATAAATCCAGTCCTCCGATAAAGCAAATATGGTTATCAATAATGACAAGTTTTTCATGGTGTGACCTGTATGTAATAATCACAAACAAATAAGAAACCAAAAAAGTGCAGTATAATTGATGTTTTCTTGGAAAAAAAATATAAGTTCGTTATAAGACCATATAGACTAAACACCAAGTTTTCGGTAATTCCATACCACAGGTAAACACCAGTAGAAAAGTGGTCAGGATAGCGTAATACCCTCACATTCTCATGAATGCTAAGAAGCTTTTTCTTGCTATAAACACTGTTGATTTTCAAAGCAAGAGCCACCTCTTTGTAGAGAAGAATGTAAATCTGCATTAAAAATAATTCATGTAAATCTCAACACTTCCATGGAAATAAAGGAATTGGGACATGCATCGCCCAGGTGGCCTACAACATAGATGAGTACCTTCGTAACTACTTGATCATAGTATAGACTGTACTGATCAGCTATTAAGTTATAAAATCAATTGATCCACTTCTCTCTATCAAAAACATCTATAAAAAACTATGCAGTATGTACCTTCAGCCAGTACCATTCATAGAACAACAAACAATAAAGCAAATTTTGAACCTACTTGTTCTACCAAGAGAGGGGAGATCAATAACAAAAAAAAATTGAGTCATTTTCAGAAATATCCTAGTACTATGCAAGGCAATTCAAAGATAACAAACAATCATCCCTCCCTCCCTAATTACATAAAATGCATGGATTTTGGCTCGCATACAAGACAAAGCAGAAGCATGGACACTGTGTCACAGAAAATTATTTGACAGGTTTTAATACATTGCTTAAATGGTTTTTGACTGCTTTCTTAAAGTCCATGATTCATGCACTACGTAATGACAAAATTTAGAAATAAGACAAAAAAAATGTTGAAACAAGATGCCCATACAGAAACTTTGGAGAGGAAAAATAGACCATAGATTTAACTTTGTTCTACCTACAGTGAAATAGGCCAAAGTCGAAAGATGAACACAATATTATTCACTTTTATCAGTGAAGATTACAAGGAGCAGTTAATCAAATTCAAACCCTTATGCCACACAAGCATATTTACGGGTCCATATCCGTTTGCTTCAGCCAAACCAAGGGTTCAAGACAGGTCAAATATGGGCAAGGCCCCAAATTGGACACAGACACTTTGCAGTGAAAAACAAATTCAGGAACAGCAACAGAGAACAAGTAGTCCTCCAATGAAAGATAAAACATTCTTACATGGAAAACAAATGCAGATAAGATGACTGAAAGCCATCATACTAAATTCCTTGGAGTGATTGTATTGTACTTATCTCTTACAAGTTAAACAACCCAGAAAAAATAAACAAAAAAAAAGTCTCCTAAAAAGGCAAAGCATTGTGCAAGAGTCCATATAAATTGTTACCTGAACTCCTTGCTTAGCTTTTCCTTCCAACAAACTATCAAGCCTTGATGAAGCATGAGTGTGAAAAGGTCGCCGTAGATACAGTTCTGGGCACAGCCACCACCCACAGATAAATATCTGCATGAATCTCTCAATAATTGAGCAAAATCTTGAAAACAACCATTAATCTCTCTCTCCCTCTCAGTCCCTACCTTTCTACCTATCTATAGGTGTGTATGTTCATATGTCACAAAAGTGGGCTTGAATTTTAAGGCACTAGAAAAACAAACCTCTGATTTTGCAGCTTCAATTGAAGAAGCAATGGCCTCAAATGCTGCTCGCCCATCAATAAACCACTGGGCTTGACTTCCATCTTCAATTAAGCCTCTTGGAGGAGCAAATGAACCATAACGGTGAGGATGACACCAGCCTTCAGGAGGTCTGAGTCCGGCATCATTTATTGCAGCAACCCAATCTTTAACTTTACTTCTACTTTTCACTCTAATTCTGATACTGCGGATTCCACAAGCCACCTATAATATTTAGTTTGGTGTTAGAAGTTTGAAAAGGTATATTCCTTTGTATAGTATCACCATACATCTGATAACAACCACTCGTCAGCTAATTGCTAGTAATTACATAAGAATAAACCTCAATTTGGTCCATAAAAGAATTTTGGAACATCAATTTGGTTCTCATAAGAAAGCTTTCAAATTCTCAGAGTTACTAGCTTACTGGGATTGAACATTCGGTGACTAACCATCATCATTAGAGAATCAACTTGATGTTCTGAAACTATTTGAAAGACCAAATTGGGGATTTACTAAATATATGATATAAAATAAAAAGAAAGAGCTATGAATTGAATTAGATCTAATCTAAGCACAACAAGACTTTGAAGCAACTAAGGATACAAAAGAGCACCAGTCTCACCTTGAATGAATGACGTAATGGATTCCGTTCTTTCACTTCACTTGCCAGTGATAAACGACCATCCCCATTACCATCCGATGCAGGCAGTACATCAAAAACAATTATGTCCAGAGGCTGTGTATCAAAAGGATCTGCCAGCAATGCCAAAAATCCAGGTTTCAGTACAGCCCATACCTGTACATACAAATACAGGGAAGTAATAATGTAAAAATTAACCAAATATAACAAAAGTTACCAAAAAAATATTTAAATAACAAGAGAAGTAAAGCATATCCAAAAGCAGGATTCTTTACCTTTTGCCAGTTGTCATTACAGCAACTGAAACAGTCAGACAAACAGCACTTTCTGGAATCCTCATCCTTCTGGATTTTGGGCAGGTGTTTCACCATCACATATTCTTCCTTTAGCTTAGGGCCATATTCAGGTGAAAAAGATAACTTTGATACCTCCAAAAACCTGCAAACCTAGAGCATAAAACTTCTTATAGTAAAAACAGCATTTAGTGATCATAAAAACCACAGTTTCAACAACAAATCAAATGGGGAAGATAAAAAATCCAATAAAATAGCTAAAAATTAACTTAAATAGGCATCGACTTCAACTGAAAATAAAATGTTTTACTAGTTCCAAGGTCCATATCACATAACATTTACTAAATATGGTTGCCAAAAAACATGGCAATAACTTGTTTAAATTTAAGCCTCACAGAACCAATAGGCAGTCAAGAGCACAAGCTCTCCCACCATAGTGGGGTCTAGGAATTTAACCCTTAGAGTGGAGAGGCTATTTCCAGACTAGAACCAGAAGAACCATGTCAGCCTTACTATAAATAGATTCATGATGTCAGCCTTCCCTGCCAAATCTAGTAATCAGATGCCAGGATTTCACAATCAAAGGTGCAGTGTGTTGACAAACTTGGATGATTAATATTTATCAATAAAACTAATATCCCATAGTAAGTTTTGGTGCAACAGTAAAGTTACTAGCGTGTGATCTAATTTACTCATGGAAGCCCTTCAGTTAATGAGGGGGTATGGATGTGTACATCTGAGTATCTGACCCTTGCCACCCCCACAATAGTAGGATAATCATGCATCTGGTTGCGTTTCAATGATACTACTATTCAAAATTCAGTCATTCCATTGCCACAGCGATGAAACATGTCAAGTTCTAGGTTTAGTTAACAAATAACCCTACCTATAACATCAAACTGTAATAAATGTCTGACACAAAATGACAATGAATAACGACTGTGTTCCATAACATGACAAACATAAATTTTCAAAAGCTCATGCACAAAGCATACCTCGGGAGAGTTCACAATACTGATATTTCCCAAAAAGTGATTCAGATACCCTTGCATTGCTCTCTTTGCCCTCTCTGCAATAGACTGTTGTCTTCCCAAGGCTGGTCGAATAATTGGTAGTGCAGCACTAGATGGAACATCTCTGCATAAGAAACCAACGAATAGAATATTATGATCACAGAGCAACATGTTGCAATTATAGAGTGCTCCGCAGAAGTTGCACGATGGAGATCACCTGTCCTTAGCACTTTCATGAGTTTCATCAGTATGCAAGGGGATTGTTTCGTCATCACCGTCATCGTCATCTTGCTCCATAGCATTGTGTTCTCCAATTCCTAGATTTTGAAGCCATTCTTTAACCTTTAATATAATGTTTAACATTACATCAAAATCCAAACTTAGCTAGACACAAATGATATCGACAAATAATACAATTAAGTACTGTAGCCATTTTGTGTACATCACTGAAGAAATATAAATAACACTGCTCACACCTGTTCCTGCTTCTCATGGATTTCCTCAATGAAGGCACGTTTCTTTAAGGCGAAATGCAAAATAAATACTTGATGAGCTTTCTTCATTAGCTCCCACTTGAACTGAAATGCAAATGAGATATATAAGTATCCTCCAGTAGGAAGGAAGACTGAAAAAAAGAAATATTCAACAATCATTGTTTCTCTTCCGTCCAAAAAATCTCCGGCAACCGCCACATACACCAGGCCAACATTTTAAACTAACATACCCCAGTGCCAGAAGGTTCCGCGCTATGCAAAGTTATATAGGATAGTCATTGCACGCAGTCTTACCCTTGTATATACAAGGAGACTATTTCCGGATACGAATCCATGACCAACTGGTCACCAAAGCGCAACTTTACTGCCAAGTCTATGGCTCCCCCTCAAACAAGGCCAATACAGGTATAAAACTATTGCTCACACCACCATTGTTTATTTTTTTTTTGTCTTTCTTATACACACTTCAAGTGCAAACAACTCCAAAGCTGGTGAACACCAAAAGTAAATGCTCAAAAGCTTAAAGTGTTATTCGGAGAAAGTAAAATTAATAGGAAAAGTCCAAAGCTAACTAAGTTGCAGTGTTATGAAAATAGAAACAAGCTGCAGAACCATTGCATCACGAATTTCTGGTTCAAATTAAACCCTACGACAAACTTGCCAAATGCATACGCACTTACGTACGTACATATATACGCAGACGTACAAACACGGCGTATGAAGAAGCAATCGGATTCAAATAAAGGATCCAATTCGCGTGGATTTCGCTCGCTTTAGCTTCACACAATTGACTGCAGTGCTTGCGATCAGAGATTTTCTTTTTATTAAGAATTGAATTCCACAAAATCACGAACACAGAGTGAGTATGAGAGAAGATGGCACGTTACCTGTCTGTACTGAACCTGAATGGTGTAAGAGAGTTGCATGGGGCTGATATCGCTGGCGTCGGGGCGAGACACGGAGACGATGGAGGCTTTCGGCAATTCCTCGAAAATCCGATTGGCCTCGGCGCCGCTGTGCCGGAACGACGGAACCGATGACATCTCCTCGGCAGCCGCAGCCGGCGGAGACGGCGGTGGCGACGATTTCATCTGCACATAGCGAGGGCCGCCACTGGACATCAACTGTTCCGTGGCCATTGGAATTGAATCGACGTGGCCGGCGATAGGGAATGATTCGGGAATCGAAGGCTACACGTTAGAAGGAAGAGGTGGTGCAACGACGTCGTTGGTGGTTTCGGATCCAAATACAAATTCAGAGAGAGAGAGAGAGAGAAAGAGAGAGATAGAGAGAGAAGAACGCTATTTTTCTTAAGAAGAGGAAAACTCGGAATAAGAGTTGAACTGTGAACAACGCCAAAAGAGTGCGCACAAGTTTGATTTCTTCTTCACTTGCCTTCTAGTCCTTGCCTTTTTCCTTTCCAAGAAAAATCATTTGCATAATTATTTAAATGCTAAAATAATTCATCTAAATACACTATTATTCTTTTTCAACTATGTGATTAAAATTATTAAATTCTATAATATTATTTTAAAATCCATTCAACTCTTTTGACGTTTTCAATATTTATTTATTTATTTTGTTTTTATAACTTTTGCATTTTTAAAAATTAAACCTAACTTGATAGATAGTTCTAAAAGATAGTTTTAATAAAAGAATGTGAAATCAAAATTTAAAAGAGATTATTCTCCATGTTCAAAATAAAAGAAACATAACTATATTATTTTGAAAAAATATATATCAAAATATTATTAAATTATTAAGGTAAAAATATTATATAAAAAATCATCATGTTCCAACCTCAATTTTGAGGATTTCATCATTAAAGTCAATTACCGAATCATCACATTCGATGTATTATCTGTTTTGAAAGTTGTTATTTTGTTATTAGAAAGTGCATTGGTGAATTGAAAAGTAAAAAATATATAAACTGTTATTGGTCTCGACTCTTGAATTATACGTAACAGACAAAATCGGTTAATTATTTTTATTAGTGAGTTTTAGATTTAGATTGTGAGTATTGTTATTATTATTGTTATTAATTTGATGTTGTTTAGGTGCAATCTAGAAGGTAGTATTTGAAAAGATTTTGAGAGTGGTTAGTTGAATTTAGGGTTGAAGCATTTGAATGGTAGGTGGTTGATGATAGGTCAAAAGACGGCTAAAATGGATTTGTTTGGGAAATTGAAGGTTGCAAATTCTATGGTGGCGCATTAATTTGATTCATTTGGTGAATAAATGGTGGAACATTTGACCAAAACACCATTACTTTTCTTCAATTTGCAAAATGTTGGCAAATCATGTTCCATTTATCACCAACACAAAAACAATTACTGCATAAAAAGTTGGAAGTTTAAGATAAGATAAGATAAGATTTTTATATTTTATATTATTAGGGTCGAATTCTTTTTTTTTAGTTTTAGTTTTATATAAAAAAAACACACTAATATTTATAATATGCAAAATACTCTAATATTTTGTAATGTATACCAACTAACATAATATTTTATTTTATCGCATCTAAACAAATTAAATAGGAGTGATGAAACAATAAAAGATATAGCAATTTTAACCATAAAAAAATAGTAGATCCTGTTAGTTTCTTGGTTAAAAAAAATCTGAAAATATAAACAGATAATCATATTAGTTCAAAATTAAAACTGAAATTATCAAATTTTATCATATCACAAAAATATAATTATTTTAGTCTCGTACCCATTAAAATTCAAATTACTTAAATTTTGTTACACCACTTTTTATTAGGTTTTCCCTTGAACATAACTAATTACACAAATATACAATTACTGGTGTATATATAAGACTAACGTTGGATTAAAGGTCCAACAACATTTAGAGTTGGTAATATAATTAAAAAAATCATGAAGTAGTTTAAGGATTAAGTTGTCAAATTAATTATTTATTAGGTGCAGAAATCATTTTTAAAATATTAACTAGATATGTGTTTGATTGTAATTTCGTCTTTTTTATGTTCTTAATAAATATTTTATGAATATAGTTTTAAATTAATCTTATCCTTTCCACTTTTAAAATTATTGATTAACCAGTGGTATTAACACTAGTTTGATTAGTGCAAAATTAGAATCAAAACTTTTGATGATACACAAAAGTTATGCACAATATTTTAAATTATAAAACAACTCTTCGTAGACAAGTAATTTGCCTGATTTTGCAAATATACCTTTTCTATTCTGAATAATAAAATCATCATCCATGAAACCCCTCTGATAAATTGATGGCCATGGTTCCAAATTCCATAGAAGAAAGAAACTTACATCAATTAAAATAATTCTAAATCAAAATCAATTTTATATAAATTTGTATCGATCGGTACCACACAATGTGAACAGAGATTTAACAAACCTAAAAAAGTGATTAAACATTATGTAATATGTTCTTAACCATTATCAATAATAATTTGATCCAATAATAATGAGCCCATGATAATCATATAAATAGTTACGAGTTTCAAAAAAAGTACATCATCATCACGTATTAATTGCATTGAATACCGAACACCAAAATCTTATTTAAACGTCAAAGTATCTTTTACAGATATCATCCAAACTGAGAGCCAGCGAGAAAGTAAAGACTTGTGAAAGAAGATTTATTTTACAAAGTGAAAGAAAGAAGGTGATCAATGGAAATATAGATAATAATTATCTTAGTACTAATCCATTTGAAAAACAAAATTAGGATTAAAAATTTATTTTCTATCATATTCAAATTTTAAATAGATGTACATTTAATAATAATTAAAAACATATTAAAGGATATTCGATAAGTTGGTGCATTAGTTAAATATTTTGCACTCATATGACAATGATTCATACAACTTAAAGTTCATGTACTTATTATTATTAATGAAGTATTGTTATTTAATGCATATTAAATATTGGACAGACTAACTCATTGGATTTTGGGTACATCTACAATATATAATATTACATTATCTGTTTTTATCTTTGGAAACAAAATACTACTATTGTACTAAGTGAAATACTATTTATTTATTTTCAGTACAAAATAGTATTTTAGATAAATGTCCTTTGCAAATCGTGCTAAGTCACAATCCCCTTGAAATGTGGCACAATGTTAAAATTGGTATTAATTGATTACTCTTCTTACTATGTAGAGATGGGCCGGGCTTAATATCTATTATGAGCCCACACTGACTACAACAAGACAAGTTCTTCCCCCACCTACATAGTTTCTTCCTGCACCTCTACAATTCTTTATTTTCCAAAAATACCCTTCAACAAAAGGGGCAGATTATTTTTTTCTCATTTTTGAATTTTATAATCCGTAAAATTTTTAAATTATAGAATTAAAATACAAAATTATATTTTAAATTCTAGAGTTTAAAATATATTTTATAAGATAAAAAATATCTTCTATTCTCGAACGGGTGTTGGAAGAACAATTGTCTTGCTCCTCCTTTCAGTCGTTTGGCAACACAGTTTGGGATGGTACCTGCAGAAGGCACTCCAACGATCAAGTCAGTCAGAGTGTCAGCACTTGGTTGTCAGAGTACTGTAAATAATGACGTATCTGGTTCTTCGATTTTGTGTTTATTTATATTACCTTAATTTCGTTGGTAGGCCGTATTAGGAGGTTGATTCGTATTTAGGGTTGTGCCAAACAACTCTTAATTATGGGTTAGCCCTGCTAACTTGGTCAACCCATGGCTCGTCGTCATGGGTCGATCGGTAACGTGTCGTCACATGACTTTCTTATCATGGTCGAATGGTCAGATGATTCGAGATTCTGGTCGACTCACCGAGTCATCCGATCATGCCAATACACCTTCCTAATCGAATTCTAAAGTTTAGAAAAATACATTCCAACTTTAGAATTTCAAATAAAAAATTATATTCTAAATTTTACAGTTCAGAAAAAATATATTACAAATAATAAATTTTCAAATACAAATGTATTTTTGAATCCAATTATGAATGGTAGAGTTTGAAATGTAAAATTGTATTTTAAATTTTAGAGTTTATAATATATTTTTCAAATCCAAAAAATACATCCTGTACTCTAAAATTCGAAATATAAAAATTAAAAAATATAATTGTCATTTCATGTTTTTTATGCAGGTGCATGTTTTTAATGGAGGTGCAGGAAGAAAGCATGAAGGTGCAGGAAGAAATGGCCCTAGAACGATAAAGGGAGCCCTTAGAAATAGCTGATGCAGCGGCCTCATACGAAGATGGCTAAGAAATGATGAGTGTATCGATTTTTTCTTGTAAATAAATTTTAAAATTCATCTGAAATTTACACAAAAGATCTTTCACACTATATATAATGTATGTCAAACTAAGCAAAAAAAAAATTAGTTATAAAATAAGTATCAAAACTAAAAAAATGGAAAATAATAAATAACTAAATTGTGAAACAATAAATATTTTCTATGATGATTTTGGTCAAGTTGAATATTGGGTTCAACATACATAACCCATCATCTAACTTATAGGAGATTGAAATTATCTTTTTTTTTTATCAGCAAAGAATAAATAAAATTAAATAAGACACTTCAGGGGTGTCTCAACCCTTATACAAAACCCCGACACCAAAGTTTCCTAATACCCTGCCAACTAGGAAGCCGACAGACATCGCACTACAGATCAAAGATAAAAATTCAGACAAGATACAAAAACCCACCAAATACAGTTAAAAGTTTTTGGCAACAGGTTGAAGTACCAAACCCAAGCGTCATACACAGCAAAGCCAGAACACGACATAACGTCTAAACAACTAATCCTATCTTTGTGACAAGCTGAGTTGTAAAAAAAAACAATTACTAAAAAACAATTACTAAGATTGAAATTATCTTAATCAACGTGAAGAAAATTCAATTTAATATATAATGGTTATTGCATAATTGGGTTATCCAATTCAAAAAATCCCAAATATAATCCAAATATAAAATAATAGTTTGAAAATAACACATTTTAAAAGAGAGCATAAAAATTGTATTTGCTTATGTCTTGCTTATAATATTCCTACCAACTCTTAATAGACAATTGACCTATATTTTATTAGGTTTCACCCTCTTTCAAACTACAGTAGTATGGTAGGTTAAAGTGAAAAGACAAAGAAACAAAAATACTTCATTTTGTCTCAAAAGCCTAAATAGAGGTCTAAATAGACATCATTTTAACTAAGAAAACAATGTCCAAACACCAAACAACAAAACTTAAAAAAAAAAACAAGAAAAAACAATTTTTAATAAATGAAAAATATTTTAATAAGAACTGTTGTTACCAAAAGTGAATCCGAAAAGTGAGGACGGCTTTTAGTCGGTCTCTGTGAGAGATATGTCCACCTGTAACAAACTCTCTAATACTTAAGTCAGTAAGAACACACTAAATTTGATTATGCAGTCATCCAGTTGTATTTTTCGAGTTCATTTTTGGTAAGAAGAAGAACTGACTTTTTTTGAACTTATAAATATCTTTTGACTTTCTTGAAAATACAGAAAAATAAAATACAATATATTACTATTTTAACTCATTTATATCTTGTATTTTTTAAGAATTATTCTTTATTTTATACATTTTAGTGTAAAGACATTATATGGTTAGAGGAGAAAGTTAAATGATATATATTATATAAATGATATATAAGATCGTTAGCTGGAATAGTTTTTTAAGCAAATCCTAGAGGGAATATTATACTGACCCAACATGACAAGAAAGATAATAAGATAAAGTAAGTATATGTGTTGATTAAACAACTAATTAAAATAGAATAAAATAATTTTTCGTATCTTAGCATATTGTATGATCTTGACTACTACAACTAAATTTTTCTCTTAATACTTAAACAAAACATATACTTTAAAGAACGGATAACTCCATAAATCCCTTTTTGAAATAGCAAAACGTGAAAGCATAATCAATATCTTTAGGCACTAACATATTCAGTGCATATTTTTGTTTTTGTTTTCTTTCTTTTGCTTATATCATTGAAAACAATGGAATCTACTACATATGAAAACGACCCTTTGAACAACTTAAGAAGTTTTATGTCACTTTAGCATGTAATTATACTATGCATCGGGTCCCATTAATGTTGGGAGGTCAAAAGTTAGGGCATTGGTTCATGCACCTTCTAATTTTACCATTCTTTTTTTCAACTGGGATGATTGAATTTTATTTGTTAATGTTTGAAGATTTTACCTATACTATAATAGAGATAATAACATATTTTTTAAGTCAGTTTTATAAGATTTAGTTAAACTTAAAAATTCACTTTTTAATATGGTATCAGAATCATTTAGATGTCATTCATAGTTTATTTTAACGATAGTTTGTTGGACTTAGGTCACTCGCTATCAGACCACCTATTATATATGGTTTTTTGACCATGATGGGGTTTTTTTTTTTTTTGTTTTTACCAAAATGGGGTCCGTTTAAAAAAAATTACAAATTTAGGCAAGTCGTGCCTAA
>Ga0123342_1005442_pt1 | contig 18435 bp, 8 predicted proteins | sample Turbeawhitnodule_FD_89960 | JGI IMG/M metagenome (GOLD analysis project Ga0123342, IMG submission 89960) | Root nodule microbial communities of legume samples collected from Mexico - Turtle bean Mexico white nodule | ecosystem: Host-associated > Plants > Roots > Nodule | place: Mexico: Nepantla...
ATATTTTTTTTTTTTATTATGATTTTTTTTTAGTATATATATATATATATATATATATATATATATATATATATATATATTAACATAAATGATCAATTACTTCTATAAATTGAGTATTAAATAGGAATATTAAAAATTAAAAGAAAATACTTTTTTTAGAAAAAGGAAATATTTTTATAACAACATAATGTCACAAAAAAATTAAATATGAAAATATTATTAAACATATGAATGATTATAATTTTTTCGTACCATTGCAACTCAATCCAATTTCTACTCAAATTTCACACTAATGAAAAAGTTTTCACTTAAGCAAAGAGATTTTTGCTAAAGTTGAACAAAATTATGGTTTCTTTTTAACTAGTTTTTTTTTTTTTTTTATAAAAATGCTTTTATATTAGGCAGGTTTCTTTAACTAATTGAATATGAATGTGTTTGGTAAATGAAAAATTAATATTAATTTTTATATTTGATTGATTTAAGATTTTGTTTAAATGAGTTATACTATATAACAAAGTTTACTTAGATTAAAAAAATTTATATGAATTTTGGGTCATACACCTGGAATAACGTGTGAATTATTTGTTTTACATATTAAGTATTGATATTTATATTTTAACAAATATGTACTCACTTCAACGATGATCTAAGTTATATAAACTGATATATCACGTAGTTAAAAGTCTCAAATAACAAGTTCTTACACACTGTGATATGTGTAAATGTGCAAGTTGAGTTATAATGAACTTACTTTAATCCATTATTCTTGACTTTACTTATAAATCTAAATATTGGATTGAATCAGTTGTTAATATATAGTAGGACATACTTAATATGAGTATTCTAAAAAACATTCATCGATATTTTATTTGTTAAATATTCTTTGATGTTTTACATGTACATTATATGATTTTTGTATATTGGTGTGTGATTGAAATTGGATTATTAATAAAATTGTTTCCTTTATAAATTTATTTGAACGACTTATTAGTGTTATTTTTATATTTTGTTATTTGTGAGATGATATATCATGATTGTAATACTATATATGTGAGAAGATCTAATACATGACCAACATTTTGAAAAATATTTTTTTATCTTTTTTTTTAAAATATTTATACATATATTTATGATTTTAAGTAGCATATTTTGCAAATTGCTTTTGACTTCTTTAATAAATGGTTTTTTGAAATTTTTTAAATGAATATATATATATATATATATATATATATATTTAATAACGAATTCTGTGAGATTACAAAACATGTATAAAGTTTATGAAATTTAGTTTTATTTCATTGATGGTAATTAGTTATTTTATTAAAATCAAATTTCGTTCTCAACCTTTTATATGCGTTTCACATGCATACTAAATAGTCATAAAGCCTAACAACTATAACCAAATGAATCAACTAATTTAAAATATATCAAAAAATATTTTTATTATCAGAATAAATATTACAGTAGAAAAAATTGTCCAATATGAAGAATACAATTTTTTTTCTCCAATTTTTTATTTATTTAAATTATTTAAAAACAAAGAAATAAAAATACCTTATTTAAAATAAAGAAAAATAATTTAAATCAATATGTTGATTTTAATGTTTAAAAAAAATTATTTTTAAATAAATAAAAACAAAAAAAATTATTAAAGAATTTAATTTGGATATTAATACTACACACAATAAAGTAACTAAACTGCCAAAACACATAGTACCCTTTTGTCCCTATCGCTCTTACAAATGCTGTTTTCTGATTGGCGGAATCCAAACCCTTCATTTCATTCCACTTCATCTTTTCAATCAGTTCCTTCACAGTCAACCGCTTCAACCCATCCTCTCCTCCCCCAAACCCTTCTACTCTCATCTCTCCCTTTCACCGGCCCTTCAAGTTCCCCGCTTCTCCACTCCGCGACTTCATTTGGACTTCATTTGGCGTGCATTTCACTATCATTTCATTTCCCATTCCGCCCTCCCCCTCTACCTTCGTTTTTTAAATTCGCCCTAAATTTCTCTGCATTTCAATTTCATTTTCATTTTCAGTTCTCTCTTTCTGCGAACACTCTTCCAATGTTTCCTCGGTTCTACAGATGGAGAAGGAAACTCTGATTCTCGTTTTCGCCGATTCTCACTTTCTTCTTCCGATTCACCGTCCAGATTTTCCCATTTTCCGTTTCGATTAACCAAAACCATTTTCCTCTTCCCGTTATTTTTTTCATCGGGTTTGGAATTCGATCTTCACTTCATCCTCTACCAATCGGTCAGTTTCTCGCTCTCCAAATCCAATTTAAACTCTTCGTTCATCTCAAACTTTAACTTGATTGCTTAGGTAGATGAAACATGTGTATTTTGAGTGTGAATCATTCTGATAATTTTTAATTAATTATGTTAATATAATATTTGATGATAATGTTTGTGATTACAGCATAAGTAAGTTTTGATGTGGATTTGTGGATTTTTTTTTTCTTTGTACTATTTGTAATTTTTAAATGCTTGTTTTTTTTTAAAAAAAATTGTGCGGTAGTTGTGGAGCGGTTGATTCTTGATGCTGCAGGAATTTTTTTTGTTGGGAATAAGAATAGTTCTCGTCTGTTTTTTTTTTTTGCTTCTTCTCTTGTGTAATTTCTTCTGTGCTTTTGTGACAAGGTCTTAACTTTTTCTTTGTCTAGGTTTTAACTTTATTCATTCTGTTTGATATGATTCTGATTCTGGATTTTATTCAGATCTGTTCCATTGCTCAAGCTTTTCTGGAATATTCGCTTGGCTTTTTATTTGGTTTTACTTTATGGGTTGATTACTATGCTTTCCTGCGCCTGTTCTTTGAACTTCTAGTTTTGTTTTTTGATGTCTAAGTTCATCTTCTCGAGAGGTATGATTTTGTTATCATCATCTTCATCATCATCGTTATATTATTATTATTATTATTTGGTCACCTGATCCCTCTTATTATTATTATTAATACTATTTCTATTTTTACTTTTATTATTAATAATAATCAGTTGACCGGGTATTTTTAGGTGCATATTTTTTAAGCATGCTTTTTTTTTTCCAACTCTTGTATTTTGTGTGCTTATGTTGTTTTTTGAGAATTAATTCCTTGTTTTACCAAATTAATTTTAATTCCAATGACATTTGATTGTCCTGTAAATGTTGTGATCAGTTGTGTTGTGTGTGTGTGTTTTGCTTATTTTATTTAGTTTTTGTTTCATGACTTACTAGACTCATTAGGGTAATTGATATCCTTTTTTAGCCTTTATAGATTAACAGGTGAGGCGTTTTTGGGGATATTCATAGAGGTTCTTTCAGTTTAAATTTGCATTTTGTTCTGACACAGATTACGAGGGACCCAAACAATTTTTTTAAGCTAGAAGTATGTAGCATAAATATAAAAGGTTATAGGAATCTATTTGAATTTTGTAAGGTATGAAGACTTGCAACTGCTTTAGTTCATGCAAATAAATTTTTGAAGGTGTTTATTTTTTATTTGTGCATCTATCTGTCTCTTTTGTCTTTCGTTCTCTGGTGGGTTTAACTAATTTTTTAATTCAATTATATCTTTAGTCACTTATTAAATTCCATGATTATTATCATCCAGCTAACCGAAGCATGTGCGGTGGTCCAGAGAAATCAAAATCTCTTTCAACTCCATCTTCATCTGCTGTAGAAGGTTCAACTAAAGCCAAAGACATGAAAGATTTAACTGTTTGTGCTGAAGATTCTTTTTCCTGCCTACTTGAGCTTGCTTCTAACAATGATTTTGAAGATTTCAAGCTAGCTTTAGATAGTGATATTTCTCTAATAAACAAAGTTGGCCTCTGGTATGTCCGCCAGATTGGATCCAAACAAATTGTTCTGGAGCACCGAACTCCTTTAATGGTTGCTTCAATGTATGGGAGTCTGGATGTTCTAAAACTTATACTCTCGTGGCCGGGGGCTGATGTCAATTTCTCCTGCGGGACAGATAGAAGCACTGCCCTCCATTGTGCTGCGTCAGGTGGTTCTGTTAATGCAGTTGATGTTGTGAAATTGCTCTTATCATCTGGTGCTGACATCAGATGTGTGGATGCTAATGGAAATCGTCCTGTTGATATTATTGTTGTTCCTCCTAAGCTCGAAGGTCTGAAAGCAACGCTTGAAGATCTACTTTCAGATAGTGCGTGTGATGGGTCTGTTGGTGACTGTTTTATTCCAGTATCAGTTAATTCATCGTGTTCTGATTCAGCGACTCATTTTTTATCACTTGAAAATGGGTTGCCATCTTCTCCTATGGCTTCCAAGTATACTGATACAGCTGTTAATTCTGCTTCTGAGAAGAAAGAATATCCAATTGACCCATCACTTCCTGATATAAAGAACAGCATATATGCTACAGATGAGTTTCGCATGTTTTCATTCAAGGTGCGACCTTGTTCCCGTGCATACTCTCATGATTGGACTGAATGTCCTTTTGTTCATCCTGGAGAGAATGCTCGTAGGAGAGACCCCAGAAAGTTCCATTACAGTTGTGTGCCATGCCCTGAGTTTAGAAAGGGGGCTTGTAGACGGGGAGACATGTGTGAATATGCTCATGGAGTCTTTGAGTGCTGGCTACACCCTGCCCAATATCGGACAAGGTTGTGCAAGGATGGTGTTAGTTGTAATAGAAGGGTTTGTTTTTTTGCCCACACAGCAGAAGAGCTGCGTCCATTGTACGTGTCCACTGGATCTGCTGTTCCTTCACCCCGTTCAACTGCTTCTACTCCTAATGTCATGGACATGGCTGCTGCAATGAGCCTCTTTCCTGGTTCACCATCGTCACTTTCTGCCATGTCTCCATCTCCCTTCGCTCAGCCAATGTCTCCATCTTCAAGTGGCATTAGTCACTCATCTATTGCTTGGCCACAACCGAATGTTCCAGCTCTTCATTTACCAGGAAGCAATATTCAAACTAGTCGACTAAGGTCTTCTCTTAATGCTCGTGACATGCCACCTGTAGACCTGGATGTGTTGCAAGATTTTAATGGTCAGCAGCACCTTTTGAATGACCTGAGCTGTTTCTCTCAGCCCCGTCCTGGTGCCATTTCAGTTAGTCGATCTGGTCGGTCTAAGACATTAACTCCATCAAATCTTGATCTATTTTCTCCTGAAATTTCTTCATCTCCTAGGTATTCTGACCCAGCAGCGGCTTGTGTATTTTCCCCAACACACAAATCAGCTGTATTTAACCAGTTTCAACAACTTCAAAGTTCGTTATCACCCATAAATACAAGTGTCTCTTCTCCTAGGAATATTGAGCATCCTCTTTTACAGGCTTCATTTGGTGTCTCTTCTCCGGGAAGAATGTCCCCAAGAAGTTTGGAACCAATCTCTCCAATGAGTGCTCGATTATCTGCATTTTCACAGCGTGACAAGCAGCAGCAGCTGCGGAGTCTTAGTTCAAGGGATCTTGGTGCCCACAATCCTGTCTCAATTGTGGGGTCCCCAGTTAACTCCTGGTCGAATTGGGGTTCTCCTCATGGGAATGCAAAGGTAGATTGGTCGGTAAATGGAAATGAGCTAGGTCGATTGCAAAGATCATCCTCATTTGAGCTTGGAAACAATGGGGAGGAGCCTGATCTATCCTGGGTTCAGTCCCTTGTGAAGGAATCTCCATCCGAGTTAAAAGAGAAGTTGGCAGGTTCTGGCCCTGTCGTATCTGCAGATGGGCAGAATTCCAATCCTCAAGTTGAGTCTATTGATCACTCTGTTCTGGGAGCATGGCTTGAGCAAATGCAGCTGGATCAGCTTGTAGTCTAATCAAATTGACCCATTCCATCTTGTGATAGGTATTTAATTTCACAACGTACATATTCTTTTTGTCAATTTTTTTGGGTGGAGCAAGGAGAGGGGAATGTGATGATACTGAAGCAAGGAGGTGGATGGCTGCGAAGTTCCCCGAATGATAATCTATTTTTTCCAATTATTTTGTCATTCATTATTTTACTAAAGGAGAGCTTTTGGGGGGGAGAGGGAGAAGAAAGCCTCTCTCTCTCTCTGGTGTCGATGATATCCTAGTAAAAGAGAAAAAATATTCTTCCAAGTATATCAAGTTTCAGGACTCTCTTTCCTTCATTTTATTCTGAGCCAAGCTGGATGGTTTTTATATGGACAAAACCAGTAGCTTCATTTGTATTGAAGTTTATTTTCTGGTAGGATTATGTAAGTATATTGCAATTGCATGTATAGAAGGTCAGAGTGTGGTGATCATCATTGAATGTTTATTTCTGGCAGACCAAGGCCACTATCTTTCCATGGTTGTATAAGCCATGTATGTTGTATTGGTTATATTCAAATTCAATGTAATGGTAATTTAATGGGTATTATCTAGTTTCATTGGAAATTATAAAAATTGGAAAAAGCAATGTATGTCGTATTGGTTATTTTATAATTCAATGCAGTGGTTGTTTTTATGGTTATTATTCTATATTTCAGCAGAAATTATGTAAATTGAAAAATAAATAAAAGGGTTCTATTGTAAATGTGTATTTTTTGGTTTAGGGGTCAAGATTTGTTCAAATGGCCTATGCCCATGGCTATGAGGTTTTACTAATGGAAGCGTGTTATAAATTTTTGGGTTTACAAGATCTAAATTTTATTATTATTTTTATTTGTATATACATTTTGAAGACATGATTGTTAATAATGAGAAATTATTTTTCATTATTATACAACCTTGTATAAGATATAATTTATGAATTCTAGATTCTCATCATATTACATCCGCACGTCTCAATTATTAAAAAATGAGTTTCAAATTCAAGATTATAGTTAAAATTTCCAAATTCAGAATATCCTCTTATCAGGATGGATGTTGTGTTGAGTACATGTTGGCGAGGAGCTTAAGTTCTGGTACACATATAATTCACCCTTGTTATAAAATTAAACAAGGGTTCTATTTCTGGTGATGAATATATCTTCGGGGAAGTTTAAAATTTCATGCAGTCTTCAATTGAAATCAACTTGTATGTGTGTGTATATATATACTGTGTTTAAGATTTCTATCTGTAAATTTTTGATTGAACACGTATTTCAAGTATATGTATTTTTAATGGATATCTGGAGCCAAAATGCAAAATGTTGCAGAAGTCCTTTCTCGGATTTTGGCAATCTGTGATGAAGTTTGCTGAGAACCATAAAGTTGAAGATGAGGGTCCTAGTCGAGGCGACACTGGGCGGTGCAGTGCCATAAAAGCAGGTGGGTAGATTATTATTGGGCCAAACTTGAGTGATGGATGAGTTTTCTATGTTTGAGATTTGGGTGCTAATGTGATACACGTGTCTTGATTTTCAGGAAATGGGACAGTTGCAGGTTGACGTGAAGATCGCATTGATTATTGTGTTGATGGGGACCAGGGTTAGCTTGGATCATATATTTTGAACAAACACTTGAAAAGACAAGGATAATAGATAGATAGATCAATTGAATGGCAAATTCAGATGTGACTACTTTTCATGAGCTGAGTTCACAACTTACAAGTTTTTTTTACCATACTTTGCTTTGTGGGGGGTCCGAACCAAGTAAATGGGTGTCGATTTCAAACTTCAAAATCTCATAATGCTATCTTTCTTACCTCCTTCACAGGAACAGAGTAAAATGCAGGAGGACCATGTACTGTAAATTGGTGATTTTTTCTGGATGAGGATCATGGGAACTGGACCCACCCACATTAGATATTGGGGTAAGCTGTTGCAGCATGTGCATTATTCATTTTAATGTTGGTAGAGCGTGCTTTGTTTCAATTTTATATTATCTATATTTCAAATCACATGCTTCTGTGGACCCAGAAAAATAATGAAACTCCAAAACTCCTTAAAACCGTGTAATTTGAATCTACTGCATATAACAAACTCACTATTGCATGAGATTAATCTGTGCGTGAGAAGCCGTGGTGGAATAGAAAGATATGATTTGTTCTGATAATGTTGAGTCATCTTTTTTGAAATGCTGCACATGGCAAAGCTGTCACTTAGCTTCTAAGAAACTGAGTTAAACAATCACCTACTGAACTTCTGCTTTATTAATTTGCTTTTTTCTTTCCTGAATTAATAGAGATACTGATACTCCTTGTAAGATGGGTTGGGTAAGGAACAGTGAAGATATTATGATTTCCCATAATTCAGAACAGACTGTAGGGTTGAACAAAAAGGTTAAAAGACACCCATAGATTTAGGTAAAGGACCTCAGTGCTTGAGAAATCATTTACTAATGATTTCAAATCATGTAATTTCTCAAACAAATATAATTTTTTCACATGCCTTTTGGTAGTGTACATGATAAAAGGAAATAGAAATAAAGAGAAAGCAATGAGTATTGTGATGAAGAAAAGAAGAAAGAGGTAAAAATATATGGAAATTAGAGTGAAAATAAAAAGTATATCCATTTCCAATATATTACTTTACAGGCCAGAAACCACTAAAAAAATGTTTATGTCAAATCTGACAAAGATCTCTGGTAAAAAAAAAAGCTTCCCCACCAAAATCATTACAATCATTTGGGAACTCTACTAAGCAAAGCATTAGTGGGGAGTGAAAAAGACCCATTGCACATTCTTTTGGGATACACATTCTCAAGAGATTTTGTTATTCACATTACATGTTTTTAATATATTACTCATTAATTAAAATTTATAATTTTTGAGATTTCATTTTGGTTTAATGAGTAATCATATAGTTTTTAATGATTATAAGTATGGTGTAAATTAAAATTAATTTAAATATTAATATTTTTTTTAGTTTTTAAAATAGTATTTAATTTAGTTAATATAATAATTATTTTTTTTAATATTAATTTTATAGTAATAATATATATAACTTGTAAACTGATTTATTATATATATATATATATATATATATATTTTTTTTTAAAAAAAAATATAATAATAAAAACTTCTTCCTCTCATAATTAATAGATTTATAACAACCATAAGAAATTTTTCTATATATTGTAATATGAAAACCTTTTCATCTTCTAATTTAGATTCTTTACATTATAACAACAAATATCTCTTTAAAATTTGTTAATATAAAAGTATCCTTATACTATTCTAGATTATATTTTTGGAAATATATTAAATTGCATTTCAGATATATAAAGAAAAATAATTTCTAATAGGGGGTATAGGAAGAAATTTATGGGTTATAGACAGAAAGACCCTTATGTTGGTCGTATAAACATGTGAAAGTATACAAAATTAGGCAAAAGTGAAGGACACAATAAAATGAACTTCAAAAACTAGAAGTGGTGATAAATTCAATGGAGAAAACAACTAAAGGTGCATCACAAATCCCAAAAAACATGATTAATTACATTTGGTTTCTGAAACTAAAATCATATGGATCCATGAATTTTGATTTTAATAATGGATGTTCAATAGATTGTCTTAATCCTATCTTCTCATGCAAAGAATGATGACCAATTGTGAACCTTTATTTTGATTGGTTCATTTCCATTTTTTTTGAAACAGAATAAAATTGAAACATAAAGAAAGAAAAAGAAAAAACCAAAAAGAAAAAACAAAAATGAAATCTTTGAAATGGACAAAGGATTCACTATGCTAGATTCGACTTTCAATAAAGGTTCTATATGCAATTTCTTTTTTGGAGTTATTGAAAGAGGAAATATCGAAGAAAACAAATTATTAAAGTAAATTATACTGTATCTCCATATTTTCTTAAATTATACTGAAACCTTAATTTTTATAATTTTACAAATTTTTTTCTTTTATTTTAAAACCATTATGTTATCCCTTTTTCTTTCATTTAATGGTCCCTTTTTATTAAGTTTTAAAATATTGCACTTACTCTTTGTAATAGGAGAAATCATTGTAATGGTTGAAAAAACATGGAGTATAAGTGTAATTCGATAAAGTTTTAGGAATATCTTGTAATTTACTTAATTATTTAAACATACTTCAATAAAAATAGTAGAAAGCTTAATATTGATGAGATTCTTCACAAAATATTTACACTGTTATGCTTTAATTTGAAAATCATGATAGGTACATCTCTAAATAAAATTTAGTGCCATATAAATTCTTAAAAAATTTCACGGTTTCTAATATGGATATCAATTGGATATTTCTTTCTGCACTTCCTCAAAGTTCTTCCTGCACCCCATAAATAGTATGTGAAATGATCAAATGCTCCATCTAATTCATTTTCACTCTTGAAAATTTCTTTTCAGAATATATTTTGAAAAAGTTTTTTCAAAACATATTTAAAATATCCTTTTCCCAAATTTTTGTTTCTTTTTGAAAAACATTTTCCAAAATTATTCAAGAAAAGGAAAAGATATTCTGAAAGTCATTTAAAAAAAATGATCAAATAGTTCTTTTAGAAATTGATGGGATGCAAAAAGAGTTTTGATAAATTGCAGGAAGAAACACCAATATGGGATGTGGAATGCATAGCTGATAATCAAATAATCATTTATATTTTAAAGTAATTGACTATCTTAGTTATAATAATCGATTATAGTAAAAAGATAATGGAGAAAGGCACCATTGATCAATTATCTTAGTTGAAAGAACATATAAAAATTGCAGTGGTAGAAAAAAAACATCAACATCTTTTAGTGTTATAATTGTGTTACTGAGCCCATATCCAAATATTAAAAACATCTATTTTTTTGCAACTTTTTATATGGTATGGATTCTGATTATACTCTGCAGAAGTTTTGGTTGTTTATGTTTTGCAGCAACATTAAAGACAAGAATTAATCACCAATAATTCTTTTCTGAATATATATATATATATATATATATATATAATTATACAAGACCTTGTCTCTAAAATATACTAACATTTTTTTATTAGCGAAAAAAATTTGTAGGTTGAGTGTTTGATGAGATGTTGTCTATGGTGGTGGAAGGTTTTGAAGGTTTCTTTAATAAGGATTGAACCATATTTTTGAAATGATTTACATTTATTTATTATTTATTAAAAAATAAACTAAATAAATAAATAATTATTTAAGAAATAATCCAATTCATATACATACCAATAAGGAGGTCAATTCAAAATAGCAAAAACACCAAAAAGAACAACATCAAACTAAATTACTCGATCTAACAAACAATCAAAGACTTTTGATCATAATCAAACAATTCAATGGATCAAAACATCAATAAAAAAGAAAAAGCATACAAAAGCAAAATTATATGTCTCTAAGACCAAATCTTTAATTGAGTGAAATTTTTTTTTTTAAAACATACTAACATAGAAAAATATCTTATTTGTAAGCTGAAAAATTCATGGTTTGAGACATGAAAAGAGACAATGATTCAACAACACACTGATGACATCATATTTGCAGGTTCCATTGCTACGAGCATCAAGTTTAAACTTCCTTACAGAAACTTTTCAAGGTCAAAAGTGTTTGGTAATCTCAAAAGTTTCCTAGGCTTTGGAGATAGCAAGAAAGCAGCAAAGGAATCAATCTTTGTCAAAGAAAACATGATGAAGATTCAAAGCTACAATTAGTGGTATACGATGATGAAGATTGGATAGGGTTCCTCGGTACAAGAAGATCAAGAACATGGTTTGTCATTTTCCTAGGAGAATCTTTAATATTCTGGAGTTCCAAAAGACAAAACACAGTGTCAAAATCTTCCATTGAGGCTTAATACATTGCTGCATCAAGTGATTTGGTTTAACTAGAAAGACTTCTAACACATTTTAAAGTTCACATCCCCACAACTATATGCTACTATATACTGATACATAAATCTCCTATATGTTTACAAAACCCTTCTCCACAACCTCTTTTGAACAATTTCATTAACAAATTAACTTCTTTGAATATCTTTTCTATAATAAGAAATTGGTTTTTATTCATGCTTTAATATTTTTTTGACTATTCAGATATATGAAAATGATTAAAATAATTTTTTTTTTTATGTGAAATGATTATTAGTTTTTTTTTTAAAAAATATTAGTTTTTTTTCAAAATTCATTGTTTTTTTGATTCAACACTTATAGTCACTATAACTATTTTCAATGAATTAATGAAGTGAAACCTCAAATTGAATTAATTCCACATACAGAAAGACCTATTCCAATCATTTATATATTACAAGTGATTCGATGGTCTAAAGTTTGGATCAGAAATGAAAATCAATTTCATGTTATAATACAGTAACACAAAATATATTTAAGTTAATATCTTTCTGTTTTCCAACTTGAGTGAGTTTTTTTTATCAGTAAATAAAATGAAATATTTCAAAGATGCTTGAACCCTTATACCCAACTTGAGTAAGATATTAGCTAGTTATGCTTAATTATTTGATGTTAAGTTGTTAATTAATTTATTTTTTCTCCTTTTCACTCATCTTTATGAGTTGTAAACTTATTTTTTTTTAATACAAAGTTTTATTGAGTAAATGTATTATTCTTGCACTCTCACCAAAACACACAAACTAGAAAATGTTTACACAGTATTGTTCCATATGATTGGAAATTTGCAGTAATGGAAGAAAGAAGAAATGTTGTAGAAAAGTGATTTATTTGTCTCTTATGTATTACATACTAACAGTAGGAAGAATACATTATAAAAGACCATAGGTCAAAAATAAAAAGGAAAAAAAACCATAGTTTTAAACACTTGTAAATGGGTTATCCAATATAGAATAAGACTATGAGCATAGTAGAGAACAAAAGATGTCTTGAAGAAAACTGATCCTAAACGGTGAAAACTGATAGAAAAACAACATATTTTCTTCCCAATTTCTTTTGTTAGATTGCATCATCAACACATTCATTGTCTTCTCAGAAAACGCCATGGTCCTGTTCCTGTTCCCATCCTGCATTTGCATTAAAAAATTCATCATTTGCATTCAAAACTTCATTTTTTTCAAGTAATATGAGCTTAATTTTATGTAGAAGGTGGTAAAAACATGGTCTAAAACAAGGAATGTTTACCTCCATATACCAACAAACATGCGAAGACTCATGTAGATGGTTAGTGCAATCCATAGTCCAACAAAACCTTTGCTCTTAGAGAGAAGGAACAGTGCAGCAACACTTGCTAATGACACAGTAACCTGAAGAGATTAAGAGCATAAGAACTAGTTAAATAAATTTGGATATGAATGACACATTACAACAAATTTGAAAACAAATCATGGTAGGTGAACTTGCCAAGGAGTATGCAGAATATGCAAAATCAGAAGCACCATAGTTCACACCATCAAAGACAAAGGCTAATGAATTGATTGGTTGTGTTGCAGCAACAAACTGGTAGTAAAATGAAATTCATCAGATGAAAATCACACAGAAAACATTCATCAAATTCTTTGTAGTGAAAGAGATGCAGAAATATATGTTTGTACCGGGAGGCCTATTCTGATTAAGTGCACAACAAGCTCATTTTTGGAGAAGAGTCCAGCTCCAAAGTATAAGCCAACTCCAACTGCAAAAGAGAGTCCAACTCCTAAAACAAAACCCATCTGTAGTGTTCGTGTTGCAGTAGCAATCACCTTTCTATAATCTTTCTCAGCAAAGGAACAAGCTAGAATTGCCTGTGAGATGGTGAAAGTGATTAGTAATACTCATTTCATTTTAACAACAACTTATACTTGTTTCTTTGTCCTCTATGTATAATAACGTGAATATAGTAAGATTTAAGCTCATGATCTCATGCAAACTATTCCGACTGTATTATTTATTTGTTTCTTTCTAGTAGAGGAAAGTCACATAATGTTATTTTGACAACTAAAGACAAAGACACTAGATTGCGACTGTGATCTGGTTAATATAATTTCAAAACTCCACTTCAGTAAAAAAAATTTCTCTTTTCAGTTAGTCTGGTGCATGATTGTCAACATATCAACACTCAAAACAATAATCTTTAAACCAAACAAGCTCTTACATGTAATATGATTACATTTTACAAACCAATAGTAGGAAGAAAAATGTTTATGTACCTGTACAGCAACAGCTAAACCATCAGCAAGAAGAGAAGATGTGAGCCACACTTGCAAGCAGGTTTGGAAAGCAGCCATAGGAATTGGGCCAAACCTTGCTGCCAATGAGGCTGCCAAGGTTTGGCAGAATGTCACAGCTACAACTCTTGCCAACAAAAGACCTCCTATTGAAATTGAAAGTAAACTTTAACATGAGTTTGGTCACTAATTAAACTGAAATTTCAGTCTAATAGAGGAGAGTGAGATTTCAGTTATGGTATAGAAATCAAAACCAGCATGTTGTGTTCAATGCCCTCCACCACATACCATTTTTAAGAAACCTGAAAATCTGCAAGTCCTTAATACTTGGAGGTACCAGATCCACTTTTCTAGTTAATATCAACAAGAGGGCCACTGCCATCACATACCTAATCACAAAGGGTCACCATTTTGTAAGTTCATGTTTTTGACAAATGAAATGCTTGAACACTACTAGGATAAAACAGAGTAAGACTTACTGAGAGAGAACATGTGAAATGGCAGCACCTTTGATGCCCATTTTGCAGTAGAAGATAAGAATTGGATCCAAAGCCACATTCAATGCATACCCCGAAACTAATTATAAAACCACACACAGAGATGAATCAAGTCAATGAAAATTTTGACAAATTTTGACAAAATATCTCCCATTAAGCCTGTAATTGGAGTTTGTTCTATTTTTCCTGGTGCATATATTTGACTTGCATGCTTAACTTCATGCATTTTGAACTTTTGATGTTTTCACTTTGTCTCTATTATTGGCTTCATGTCAAGACAATGGATCATTTGAACCTACCAATAACATATAAAGGAGTTGTAGTGTCCTTGAATCCTCGAAAGATTCCTTGCATGGCCAAGGAGAGAAGCACTGCAGGGGCACCTAAAGATCTCAATCTCAAGTATTTAACAGCTGGATTTAGCATAGGAGAATCCTACACAAAGAGAAATAGCCCCACACTTTAGTCAAAGATTAAAAAAATGCCCTCCAGAAAATCAAGATTTGTAGCATATAACTCATGATTACATACAGGTTTCAGACCCATTGCAGCTAATAGAGGTTTGGCTGCAAATATAAGGGTTACTGCTTGAAGGAGACCAAGGATTGTGCCAAAAAGTAGTGCCGTTGATGCAGAAGCAACGTGTTGCTTCTTCCTTCCAGCTTTTGACATACTCTTGTTACCACTACTAGCAGAGGTAGATTTGCTTGTACTTGTATTGCAATCTGATAAGGACATTAGTTATTATTAAACTAAAATCGAAGAGCACAAACTTTCAATGTGCATTCTTTTCTCTCTACTCAATATCCACTATTTCATATTTATGCATTATCTTTTATCATGATGAATTTCCTACTCATTAGTTTGTGTTTATACATTATACATCATGGATTGATTGAAGGTATGGTCTTAGTTTATTTTTAAAGTTTATTCAACTTATTTTTCTTTTTCAGCTGATTCTTTGGCTTACATGTTTTCAATTAAAAACAAATGTAAAAACAAGTGAGTTGTTTTGTGTTGGATAAGTGTTTCTTTTTGCTATTTGCGAGGAGATGTGTGAGTTGTTTTGTGTTGGATAAGTGTTTCTTTTTGCTATTTGCGAGGAGATGTTTTCGTTAGAATTATTGTGAGTTTTTCCAAATATACATAAGGATTGGATTAAATATGAAGTGGTTCATATTTATTTATTTATTTATACTGATAAAGACAATGTATAATACATGATGCTATAATACACAAAAATAGGAAGACAAAACCAGAAAGGAGCAGAAAGTACCATCCATTTCCACATTCTCAGGAGCACAACCTTTTGGCACGAGCTCACTTGTGGCACTTCTTGAAGATGAAGATTCTGTTGGAGTTTCATTGTGTTCCTTGGATGCTCCTTTCTCTATATCTTGAATCGGATGATCTTCAGGCCTTACTTCCTTGGACTTGGCCTTAATGTTTTCAGTCAAATTCTTGTCTCTATTGATTCTTTCGATGGTATTTTCCTCAGCCACAAAGGAAGTTGTGATGCTAACCAAAGGGAAGATGGTAATTCTTGAAGCTTGGTTGAACAAAGCTATGGCCACTCCTGCTGCAGCAAGCTCTACGGGTCCTAAAACACATGAATAATGAAAAGTTAGTGTAAAAAGTAGGAGCATTACAAATTTTCTTAACCACAACTTATTTATAAGTGACACTCTTTCAGTAGGAATCAAATTCATGTATGAGAAACAAAGAACTTCAAGTTTTAGACCCTATACACTGTTCTTGGTATAACTTGTCTTTGCAATTAGTGTGGTTTCTTTAAATTTGAGGACACCCCAAAAACACATTTATAGGGACTAAAGCTAAAGGTATAGGGACCAAATGATATATAAAGCCATCCCATTATGACTGTAACAACAATTTGCAAGTTTTTTTTTCCAACAATAATGAATAAATAAATTTGGATCACTTCAGAGTCCAACCTTTTATACAACATACCAAAACAACCATTAAACACAGAACCGACCAAACTAGTCTAAAATCAACCAAATTGTTCTAAACCGTTTAAAGTCTAAAAGCACACCGTCTAATTTTAAGCTAAAACGAGTATAATCATATCAAAGATTAAAAACGCCAATCTAAAAAAGAAAAAAAAAATAAAAGAAAATTTAGAAGTAATTCAATATCAAATCTTTGAGCAAAAGAGAAAGACTAGAACTTGCAAGTTGCAACTAGTGTGTGGTAAAAACTTGCCAAGCCAAAGCACAAAACCTGATTAATGCAATTTACATGTGTGTGTCTTTTGTTCAAACATGACATGATGACAAGGAAATGTACCCAAGTGGCCAATGAATGCTGTGTCTATGAGAGAAGCAATAGGATCAGCAGCAACAGCCAGTGCAGATGGGAATGCAATCCCAAGTATCTCCTTGCCAATGGAGTCCATCTTGAAAACATGTCTACATATTCACATTTATTGAAGCAACTATCAGTATTTTGCAGTCACATTCCTCCATAAACACAAGGGTCATGAGTTGATAAAACATAAGGGTACCTTGCATCTTTGAAGAAAACTGAGACAGGCAGGTTTCTCTTGTTCTTGGGTTCACTACTTGAGCTACCATTTTCGTCCATGATATTTCCCCTTAAATCTCAACAATCTGCCAAGTTTTCAATTTCAGGTTTCGTTCACTGTTTTGAGTCATCAAAAAAGAAAGAAAAACATGTTTTATACTGATCTCCATGCAGGAAACTCAAGCTTCTCCCTCACATAAACTATATATTGTGCTCCTTTTCTAAAGATCACTATAGGAAAAATGTTCCTATTTATGGTAACATTGCAGAAATATATGCAAAAACCAGATAAACAATGCCAATTTAAGTGTTGCAGAGATCATGGAATGCTGAAAAAAGTTACTGACAAAAGTATCATCACTATTATAGTTTCAACCTTCCTCAGATGAGTTTTAATAATGTCTTTGAATGTGTTTTATTTTATTTTATTACTTGTTTAGTTACATATGATGTATGAATTCAAGGCAGAACATGTCAGTTTCTTTTTTTATACAATAAAAGGCAAAGCACTTAGAAATAATAAGACACAAATGTTGGAATCTTACACCATAATGCATATACTTTTTGATATCCATTATTGATCTTAAAACTAAACTTTGAAGTCTTCTAACATGATATTACCTCTCATATTTCATTTATAAAAAAGAAAAAACAGAAAATCATCATCAACTATATTAAATTTTATCAATTTTTTAATATCTTCCCAAAAATATCCTTTTCAAACAAAAATTGCAGATAATAATTATACCACCAAAGCTCATACGTTTTATTAAATGGTATTTTAATATAAAGTATTATTAAATGAAATAAAATAATTAAAATTTTGCTTATATTTAAAAAAGGGTTATTTTGTTTATACATGAGAATATACATGGATGATTCATTAGAAAAAGATTCCACACATATTAGCTATGCTCCAATATTTTTCTTAAAAAACCCTTGCTATTAATTTCAGAAAGAAAAAAGTACATATAATAATGATGCACCAAATATAAGAAATTAATTAAAGTTAGAGTATTTTAAGAAAATTAACATAAAAATTTATTTGTATTTTAGAAAAAATAATTTTTTTATGAATGAAATTATAGGAGTTTTACCATAAAAAAAGTTATATTTGCTTGTTGAACCAAACTTTCTTTACTTTTAAAATGCTACTTCATGTAATAAACAAAACATAGAGTTTTAAGGATAAATAATAACTTTACAGTTAATTTCTTACAAAATAATAATACACTACTACAAGAAAATCATCAAATAGAAATTAATTTTTAGAAACTAAAATAATTAGTTGCAATAGTAACTAAATTAGATACCATTTTAGAAACTAAAACAAAAATTGGTTTCTAAATTAGTTTCTATTATTTTCTATTATTGTTAAATAGTTTCTAAATTGGTATCTAATTAGCAACCAATGTTTTATCTACCAATTATTTA
>Ga0123342_1005443_pt1 | contig 18433 bp, 16 predicted proteins | sample Turbeawhitnodule_FD_89960 | JGI IMG/M metagenome (GOLD analysis project Ga0123342, IMG submission 89960) | Root nodule microbial communities of legume samples collected from Mexico - Turtle bean Mexico white nodule | ecosystem: Host-associated > Plants > Roots > Nodule | place: Mexico: Nepantla...
ATATATATATATATATATATATATATATATATATATATATATATATATATATATATATATATATGAAACTATGAAATAATTAAGGAATGTTAATTGCAAGAGATAGAATAATTACGTGATAATCATAAATATCTGCTGGGTGATTTAATGGTTTGGACGAAGCATCACAGTTTGAAACTATTTGAATGTCTGGATAAGCAGCTTTTATTGCCTTGTAGAAAGCTAGGTAGTTTCCTAACAAAAAAAAATTACACAAACCCTTTAACATTTTATTTTTCATCACTCATTAAAATATATATTAAAAAATAAATAAAAAATTAGACAAGCTCCTTACACTTTATAAATGAAAATGAAAATTTTCTAATCTATTTCAACCAATTATAAAAAATATGATTAAATTAATTAAAATAATTTTTGGAGAGGATTACTAGTATTACTCATAAATTAATTAGAAATCGTAAAAAATGAATTTTAAAAACTTCACAAACTTAATATATGCATGCATGTCAGATTATAATTAGTATATGTAAACTTTTAATACTCAGTATTATAGAGTGTTACACACGATAAATACTTCTTTAAAAAAACATTTTCAACTATTTTACACCGTTTGAAAAAAAAATAATCAACTTTATTATTGAAATTATATTTGTCAAATTTTATAATTTTGTTTCAAAATTATCTGTAATATTCTTGAGATCAATAGTATTTTTCTTCTCTTTTTTTCAATTAATTACTTTTCACTTAATTAATTAATATTCGAGAGCAAAAAATATAAGAGTTACCCACTTCCCCAATCCTTTAAAAAGAGAAAAATTAAATCATTAATTTTCAACCTTTAATATTTTAGAATTAATTAAGGATATTTTAGAGAAAAATAATTAATAACCCAATCACTTAGCAAAGGGTTTTATAAAAGGATACAAGATTTTCTAAAAAAAATGTTAGAAATAGAGATTGAATGTTTGTTTACTCAAAAGGCATACATAAATAAAATAAAAATAGAGAAAGTGAGAGCATGCCTTGGTAGTTTTTCTTCTGGCAATCTTCATTTCCAACAGCAACATATTTTAGGTCAAATGGGTCTGGGTGCCCCATAGATGCTCTAAGGGAACCCCATTTTGAACTAGCTGCACCTCTTGCAAACTCAATACCATCAAGGCTTTCCTACAATTAAGGGTAAACAAACAAGACAGTGATAAAGATATTTAATTCCACTGTTTCAAAAGGGAAAAAAAACTACAAGAACAACAAAAAATGGAATGGGAAGAAACAAGAATAGGAAAATATACTTGCACAAAAGGTGTGATGTCTTTTGTATCAATTTCTTCAGTATGGCTTATGCCTGTATTATTGAATTGAACATACACAAAAACACATATTCAGCAATGGTCCTTACATGATAACCAAAAATCAAACATAGTATATAGCTATAATGGACAATACCACTATTAAACACCCACAATGGCCTTGCACCTATGTCCTCTGCTAGCTACACAAGAAAAAAAAATGCTTATCATGATTGAATTTCACAATAACAAATTGTGATAATCAGAAACTGAGGTCTATAGAAGAGAATATAAAACCACTAAACCAAGAGAATTTAGTCAGTAAATGAACTCACTTGAAGACCCTCAAAATAACCAAATCCATCGTCTGTCCAATAACTCCAAACATCACCAAAATGGCCAGGTCTCTGTTCCCAGGGTCCAACACTATTTTTCCACCGAAATGCATTTCTTAATCTTTGCCCTTCAATAAAACAGCCACCTCTTGCAAGAGAAAAAAATGCATTAATTTTGGAATTTATGTGAATGTTTGATGAAAAGAGATTGATCAAAATGATATAATGTCTTTGAGAAATATTGTACACTTCTGATATGAAATCTCTTCCTTAACTTCAGTTTATGCATACCTGGAAATCTTAAAAAGGCTGGTTTCAAGTCTATTAGCATGTTAACCAAGTCACTTCGGAAACCATGTCCCTGTGCCAAAACAAGTTTGAAGATTTACTATTTAAAAAAATAAATGCAATGAAATTGAGTATTGCCAACAATGAGTATTGCAGACCTTGTATGTGTCCACAGGCATAGCAGACACTTGGTCCAACCATATAACCCCTTTTTTGGTTGTTGTTAAATACAAACTTGAGTCGGAACTTGATGCATCGGCTTCTAATGTAGTCTCCATCCTTTTCCAATTTGAAACTTCTGATGCAGAAGCACTAAAGATCAATGTATTAATATCATGTTCATATTCAAAAGATACTTTTAATAGAACTTTGACCATTGAGTCTCCCTAGAATGTTGAAACAAAGTTCTTACATGATATTGCTAGAAGCCAATATCCTTCCACCTTCAGTTTCTCTGAATGATACTGTCATTTCTAGTGCTCCTTTTGATTTAACAAAGAAGACAACTTTGTATTTCTTCCCTTCCACAATATTCTGAAACAAGATTTCATGGTTAAGGAGGCAAATCTTTTTCAATTCTGGCAAAAAAGAAAAATTAACTTGATAACAAAATTGTTTGTTTCCGGGAAACAAAATGCCCTTAAGAGTGATTTGAAGTAACCATCATATAAAGAAGGGAAAGGAGCATGGAAATAGAAGTTCATACTGAGACACATTATTTATTATTCTCACCATGCCCCAAAAACCAGGGTTAGAGACACCAACACCATCAGAAGGGCATTTGTCACACTGCACATCTATTTTCAATGCAACCTTGTTGTGTTCAAAGCAAGAGCTAAGTTCAGTTTCTAGGAAAATGGCTGGTTCTTTCCCAACTACAGTCCAGGGTGCAATACTTGATGGAACTCGGGTGCCCCCAGCTTCAAAACCTGAATCACAAATTAATATCTGAACGTATATTCTATTACCAGAGCTCTCTGTTAAAAATAAAGTTGTTCTTAAATTAAGTAGAATGTGTTAGTAATTTTCTTAGACAACTATTCACTTTTTCATCAAATTTTTTAGAGAAATCATATAAAAATATATTTTGGAGAGTATGGAAATTAGTGACCTCTGTTGTTCACAAGTTCTTCCCACAATCCACCAGTACCAGCATGATTGATCTCCTGCAAAAGAAGTTCATAATTTAGATCACTTTTGAACTATTTCACCATAAAAAAAAAAATACCAAGTTCAATGTTATATAACATGCACTGTGACATTTGGAGTTTTATAATATTAAAATTTTGAAGATCTGAAAAGGAAGGTGTGCAACCTCAAAAAATATTCCGAAAAGAGTGTCAGGAATTTGCCTTCCAGAATCAGAAACATCTACAACCAGAGTTGAAGTCTGGTTAGCATCAGCATAACATCGAAAAGCAAAACATGCCCCTATAACAAGGTATGTCCAAAGAAAACTGCAACAAGCCTTTGTAAAAATCATAGCTTCTTCTTTTGTTTTTTAACACCTTCAGTGTCACAATAACACAAGTATATAAGCCAACACACTCTGTTGCCTTGAACTCTCTCTTTTTGGCTTGTATTTATTTGGAAAAAAAAAGAACATTCCAATAGATTACTCTGGTCAACACAAGGAGATCCGAATCTCAAGAGTATTTGAGTGAAACTGAGTTATTGTAGGAGAAGTTGTGGAAGGTGTTACTTGTATTAGTTATTTTGTGCACACTGATTCAGACATTGGACTTTATACTAGGTCTATTGTTTTCTCTATAGTAGTGATGAGTCTAAGTATTCATTTGCTTAGGAGCTTAAAATTCTTTTATACTGATGCAAAATCAGAATATATTTTTTTAATTATTTTAAGAATGATAGAATAATAATAATAAATTAGTTTCAGGAACAACGGAAATTAAAAATTAGTGATTACGTAATCCTTTAAAAAGTCTTTAATTTTACTTTATTAAAAAGTTTATATCATGTTTTCTTTTTATTTCTCTATCATAAAAGTATTTATGGAACAATTTTTATGCCCAACATCATTTTTCACTACAAGAAAATGGCCGACATCATTTTACATCACAAGAAAATCACTAAGTAAAAATTAATTTTAGATACCAAAATAATAGTCAGTATATTGACTAAATTAGATATTATTTTATAAACTAAAAAATTATTGGTATATAAAATAATTTCTATTATTAATAAAAATTTATAAATTAGTTTTTAAATTGGTATCTAACTGTTACTTACCAATATTTTAGCTACTAACTACTCATATTCTAAATTAGTCTTTATTAGTATTTTAGAAATTGATTTAAAATCTAAAATATTAGTAGCTAAAACTTTGATAGCTAATTTAGATACCAATTTGGAAACTATTTTATAATTGTTATTAATAATAGAAACCACATTAAATATCAATAATGTTTTACTCTCTAAATTAATATCTAATTTAGTCAATATAATCACTAATTATTTTTTCTCTAAATTTGATTATTATTTAATGATTTTCTTGTAGTATTAAATATTTTTTTTTTCTTTTGTTCAAATAATTTTTTCTTAGAAGTGTAAATTAATAAATATTAAAGCTTAATTGAGTTTTAAATCCATCATAAATTTTGATATATCCAATTGAGTTTTTGTTAATTTTTTTGTTTTATTGAAAATTCAATTTTTATATTTTTACAATTGAGTCACTATCATTTAATTTTTTTATTTGGGTAGCGTAATCATTATTTTGCCTCCGTCATCTTTAGTTAAAAAATATGAACTTTTATAGTTAATACAATATAATATTGTTATTAGTGTAATCATGACAAACAATTTTTATTGTTTTTATGAAAAACACGCTGTAGATCTCTCACGAAATCATCTATGGTCGGCGAGGAACTCCTGCTCATACGTTTTTTAAATGAAAGTAACAAAAATCATTAGTCATTTTTCATTGATCGAAATATTATTTAACAAAATATTTTAATAGGAATTCAATTAAAAATAAGCAATTTAAGAAAGATTTTAAACTTAATTAAGCGAAAAAAAAAATATTCACCAACATGCCTTATAGATATCATGTAGTTTAAATGGGGTGAACGAAGATTTTTTTTATCACAACTAAAAAATAAAAAAGTTGCAGATACTAACAACTAGTCAAGACCATAGATTTGATAAATTCTCATGACTAAACAAATATCTCAGAAGGTTGATTTCAACTATAAATAGTACATCATTTGGCAGTTAAAATGAACTTCTACTTTCAATGGCTATCTGTATGTTTGTACATACCATCAAGTTTAGGCTTCCAGTGACGAAAATAGGAATAATTTATGCCAAACATTTGAAATAACTTTCACTAGTTCAGCACAACTTGGGAGAAGGAAGGGCCATGTAACATTTGCCTGTCTTTTACCATCCACTATATCTCACATTTCTTGATAATATTATTAAAAAAATGGTCCCATTTCCTATTTGACTTCATTTTGTTTCAGTGAAATTATTCTTATGCTCTGATCATATTAAAAAATCTAATGATGTTACTGAATAGGAAGAGAGTACAACATTCATGTACTTGCCAGCATTCTCTAGGAAACTTGTTTGTGGCACCACCTGTGTTTAAAATGAAAATAATAACACATGATAGATTACATGAATTAGTTTACACGACCAACTGTATTATGTAATGAATATAGCAAGTATAGATAAGCCAAATAGTACCTTCTTGGGCTCCAAGAAGGAATTCTCATCCATTAAGTTGGTTGATGTAAGAACTGTCTTTGTAGAACCAAATTGTTGCACATTTGAGTTCAACCCAATTATATAAATGTTAAGGCTCTCTGTGGCTATTCCAAAGTTTACTACCTGTGAAAATCATAATCAATAACTCCTAGTGAAAAGCATCTTCACCAAATAGAAATGCTGATCAATGATAAAAAAAATCAATTGGTGTTAATCTAATTAAAGATATGCTTGTAGTCTTTCATGCTCAAGGACATTTTGGATGTAGCAAGAGTCAGTTTCAATTTAGTTGAAAAGGGCATCTCTTACCTTTACTCTTAGGTATTTTTTCTTCTCTGTAGAGTTTTCCCAGATAATTGCAGATGCAATAAGTTTTTTAGATGAAGTTGTGAGTGTTGAGTCAAGAAATGTTGCTCCAGTGGACTCAATAAAAAGTTTCTGCACCCAATAGCTGGGAGTTCCATAGAGCTGATAAGAGTCAAACACAATTGCATCGGGAATCCATCTGTAATGACACATTTATACAGTCTTATGTTACTAGGAGAATCATGTTGGAGTCTGCAAATAGTTTATCACAATAAATTTTCGAAGTGCCAATTCTTGTTACAAGAATAAAATAAAGGGTAGAAGATTTCACAGCAAAAGTACAAGAAATTTACCTCCTGTCATTCATGTTCGAGAAAAGTGGCGCATAAGAAACCATCTGAACAATATCACTGCATCAGAAAAATAATATAAATGAAAAACTGTGTGGTTAAGGTGAACTTCATAAAACAGAAACAATATACAATAAAGAAAAAGGCATAGAAAACCTGTTCTTCTCTAGTCCAATAAGAAATGCGGCTTCAGCTATAGCAGCCAAAAGACTTCCATTTGCAGCATCTTCTTTCCACACAGCATACTCACTCACAAAAGCCTGTAAAACCATATATATTGAGTATTCACATACCAGATTATGCATAAATTAGCAATCCATAAATAATGAACTGGAAGAGTGTTCAATAAAACTCAAGATTAATCAAACCTTTGGACCAGCTCGTGATGTGTTACCGAACCGAGTGGACTTAGAAAACATGTCATTGGAGTCTGTATAAATCTAATAAAATGTAAAGAGTAAGAAGGGTGATAAGTTGAAAACCGAATAAAAGAAAACAAATATACTTGCTAAAGTAAAATCAACAAAATGAAAGTTCAAGAAATAATGTTAGAATGTTATCTTTACATGAAAATCATATAAATCAGCTGGATGCTTTAATGGTGCACTAGAAGCATCACAGTTTGAGATAATTTGAATATCTGGGGTGGCAGATCTTATAGCCTCATAAAACTTAAGGTAATTTCCTAGAATGAAACAAGAAAAATGTGTTAATAATTTAATACATCAATCCTTAGATTGCTGCTAATATCAAAGGCGTTGAGTCATATAAAACAAGTTTTTACCATTAACATATATACGTAGTTTCATTAATGGTTTACAAGGGTGTGCTCAAAGAATAATAAAAACATACCTTGATAATTAAAATGCCAACAATCTTCATTTCCAACAGCAACATATCTCAAGTCAAATGGTTTAGGATGTCCCATTGCAGCTCTAACAGAACCCCATTTTGATTTAGGAGAGCCTCTTGCAAATTCAATGCCATCCAGGGCATCCTTTTGATTCAAAGATTTCATAATAGTAATAAATATATGTTTGTGTGTGTGTGTATATATATATATATATATATATATATATATATATATATAAATTCATAAAAGCTAAGAAAAGTGCAGGAGAGAAAAATGTACTTGCACATAAGGAGCTAAGGCTGATGCATTAATTTCTTCATGAACGCTGATACCTATAAATAAGACATTCAAATAATTAGAAAACAAAGACAGATAAATTCAAATAGTTGTGGCTGTTGGGAATGAATTTGAACTAAGGCAAGCAGAACACATATATACCAGCGTTAAAAACCCATATGGGCAATGCACCAAGGTCCTCTGCTAGCTGCTCGAGAAATATTGGATTATTATATTTATTCAGCAAGTAGGGAAAATTTAATAATGGTTGTAAGAGAATAATATACACTCACTTGGAGATATTCAAAATAACCAATTCCATCGTCACTCCAATAGTTCCAAATATCATTGAAATGTCCAGGTCTCTCTTCCCATGGTCCAATTGTATCTTTCCACTGATATCTGTTTTGCAGATGATCACCTTCAACATAAGTACCACCTAATGCAGTAATATTGACAAATAGTGTTAGGTCCTCAGAGATTTTATTTTACACAAAGTTTAGAAGAAAGAAATATTATGCCATTCTAAGAGTTAAGATGAAACCAATATTTGTTGACACAACTAGTTACAACATGTCGCTTTTAACTTGGTGGTTCGAGATTTGAATCCTAATGATATCACTAAGAATATGAAATAAACCAAATTGGGAGGGAATACCTTCACCTTGTGTAGATCTCCCACCATGATACAGTTTCTTTTTTAATAGAAGTTGATTTAATTATTTACTCAAATGAGTTAGTTAGGTAAGAATGCAGCTTTAGGTACCCAAAAATATAAAGTTGCAAATTAAGTTGTATAACAAACCTTACTCAGAAACATAGAATTAGGACATACCAGGAAATCTAAGAAATTTAGGTTTCAAATCTGCCACCATTTGAAAAAGGTCCTTTCTGAAGCCATGGCCCTGTTTCGACAGAAAAATGAAGTTATGTAAAGGAAAAAAAAATAGAATACATTGACAACAAAATGGTCAGGTACCAAGTGTAGTAGGAAATACCAGAATTTAGGGTGAACTTTTTTTGAATAATAAGCACTAAAATGGTAATAAATAGCTGCATTTATTAGATTATAAGGTGTGATTGTTTATTCTACTAACCATATGAGTGTCCAATGGCATAGCTGACACCTGGTCTAACAAGAATCTCCCTTCACTGGTTGTGGTTATTTGAAGACTTGAATAGTGATTAGTATCTTTTGCTTCCACTATTGTCTCCACCCTTTTCCATTTTCTATCTCCAAACACATGCCTGTGGAAGACCATCATCAATTAGTCATTTTAATCAATACAACAAATGGATTTATGGCTTATTCAGTATAGGCTGTAGAATCCTACAATGTCTTTTAAATAAAAAAGGAACTTACCTGGTTTTTGATGCCACTTTTATAACATCAACACCCTTGAATGAGAGTTGAAAATCAAACTTTGTTTCTGATTTAACATGGTAGACCACCTTGTACCTCTTTCCTTGCTCAAAATTCTGAACATGAAAAAAGTTACTCCATGTAAACACAAAGTGTGATGGTTATATCAACCTTTTTTATCGTCATTATTATTTGTTAGATTTAAACTTACATGAGACAAATAGAAGAAAAATATTATAATGTGTGTTTGAATGGGAAGTATATATGAATTTCCTTACCATGCCCCAATAACCAGGATTAGAAATACCAACTCCACCATATGGGCAAGGTTTGTGACCACCACAATACACTTTCATTAGTAATGCAGCTTTGTTACGCTCAAAGCAAGAGGTATGGTTTATTGATACAGAAATGAATGACTCATTTCCAATAACTGACCAAGGATAAATATTTAAGGTGTTGTCTGGTCCTCCAGCTTCAAAGCCTAAGAAAAATAATAGAAAAATAGACAAAATACTTAAAATGATACTGAATTCTAATGAGTCTGTGAACTGGAAACGCAAGATGAAGAAAGACTTGTAGATTTGGAAATAACCTCTATTGCTTACAAGTTCTGCCCACAGTCCCCCAGCACCAGCATGATTTATCTCCTGAAAATTAGAAACTGGTGAATTTTTAAAATATTCTAATGAGATTACTTTATTTTTTTGTGATATTTTTTGTTTTGTTTGGATGATAAATGAGACTGGTCTTGTGCACTCCACACAGAATTTTAAAGTCAGGTTTTTATGATGAGTGCCAAAAATTGTCATGCATGTCTGCAATGAAGTTAAACGAGTAAGCTCTATTACACAATATCTTGAAATCATATACATTATTTAAAAACCTGTTTAGCATTAAAGGTCTTGCCATAAACAAAGTCTTTAAGATAAAATTTCTGTCAAATTTTAAGAGGGTCATTACTATGAAAAAAGAAACACCACTATCCATTTTGTAAGTAATGAGGTGAAGGAAGGTTACATATACCTCAAAGAACACTCCAAGAAAACTGTGAGGAATTCGCCTTGCATTCACCTCATCAAAGGAAGCATTTACAACCAGTGTTGAGTTTGCATCAGCACAGCAATATTGAAACGTAAGAAAATGAATCAGGAGGGAAAAGAGCATAACACCAAACCAAGGCTTGAGAGAACAAAACCCCATTATGGAAATGGTTTAGATGACAAATTCCGTGGTGATGATATTTGTCTAACAAGTCATATTATATAGAGAAGGAACATTCCTAACAAATGTGCCTCCTCCAAGCTACTTAAAAAGGAAAATGTATGAAATGTAACAGAAAATACTACTTTTGTTCATTCTTTTAGTAATGTTCTTGATTGATTTTGTTGAGTCCCCATCAGGTTCATCTCACTCGCATTTTCACATATGAGAAATACTATTTTTCTTATAGCAAGAAATTTGCATAAACTCACTAAAGAAATGCTCGTATATCCATGCAAACTAGTTTTAGAGTGAATGGGACTTGGAGACATTTGTCCTCGGAATTCACAAGTAAAACTAGTTAAAAACCAAGGGTGAAAAACCTACAATTTTTGTCCAAAAATGCAAATATGCAACTATACAAAGTACAAGTTATTTAGGTATAATAATGAAGACTTTTGTACAAGTACCTGCTCAACATCTACCCTTTGGTGGAGTACTCACTTCATATTTGATATGGCTTCATAAACTTAAAATTGGATAGAAAGGAGCTGTCACTCATAATTACATCTTTCTCTCTATCCATGAAAACTTTCTACACTAACTTTTTCATTAGATGAAATGTACTAGGTTGAAGACTCTCCTCACCAAATTGCATCTATTCTCATCTCTGATGTAAATCATTCTGACGTTTACAAATTTAAGTTTAAATTGTATCTCTATTTTTTTCTAATAAAAAATTTAGGCTTAATTGTAATTTTGATATAAATGCTTTATAAAATCCACAATTTTACTCCACCCAATTTTTTTTATTTTTTGTAGTTTTGATCGTGAATTTCGTTTTAAGCAATATTGATTTCTTAATGTTTAACTATTCATAACTTTTTCAATTTTTAATTATATCGAGTAAGGTGTAGACAAAAAACAATGGATAATGAAGCTGAATTATTTTTCATAAAATTATGAATAATTAAAATTAAATAATAAAAAATAGTGTAAAAGGAGTGTAGAAGATTCACAAATTAGAGTGAACATGCATTGAAATGAAACACACACTAAATGGGTAGTCTATTTAATATAAAATAGTCACAGAATTTTGTTTAGTGACCTTTTTCATATTTCTGATATCTAGCTCTGTCCTCTTTATTTTTCAGGTCAGCTTTCAATTTTTGTTACTGTTATGAGTGAGTTCTTTTGTCTGTAATCTCAAAATTGTATAAAGCAAATACTACCACAACTCACATGTTACATGTTACCTTTTTTATATATATGATTTCAAACTCGTGAAATGTAGAGTTGTACATAATCAGCAAAAAAAGAGTGAAATGCTTAATTTTTCAAAATCTTTCAAATAAGTTACAAGGAGTACCTCAGCATTTATTTTCAAACAATTCATTTTCTTAATCACTTCACAGTTAAGCTCAAAGTGTTACTTTTCAGTTCATTAGCCTCTTATTAGCAATGTTGTGGACCATGAGATGCATCTAAATACTTGGAAATTAATACTTAAAATGATTAACAGTTGGATTAAAACTCATGATTAAAACTGTCATGTAGTTTAAATAAGGTGAACAGAATGTTTTGTTATGAACTCAGGAAAATGATAAACTGACAAGTCTGTGGCCATTATAAAGTTCCAAGAGTTTGATAAATGCTTGTGACTACTCATACTTGTGACTAAACTTATAAATGGTACATCTTGGCAATTAAGCATGAATGATGTGATTTTCAATGTGTATCATTTTTATACACCCCAACAAGTTTAGGGTTCCAGGTCTGAACCAGAGTGAGGAAGATAACAATAATTTTTGACTAATCTCAAACATCGTTTTCAGAAATGCAGGTCTTGAATGCATGTGAGTTGGTGTAGTCAGTGTAGGCAGGGCACTTTGGGAGAAGGAGAAGGGCTACTTTTCCTAGTCTTTTGTCCACCTAGAACCCATTTTACATATATTATATCTGTAATCAACTTAAGTACGAAGCAGAATTAAGCTAAAGGTTTATGTAATTGAAAATTGACATCTACCAAACAAAATGTCACATTTAAAGGAACAATCTGTACAAGTTTGGTGACGAGAGTACTTAGCTATCATTAGCATTTGTCTACAACACCCAGATCATTGGACCTGATTGTGCTAGAGTCCATCTCACCGAATCAAGTCAAATCGAGTTCATGTTGGATCGAACGTACCTTAAACTGAGTCAAATGGATTGAGTTAAGTCGGTTCACATTCTCTTAAGTTTTTTTTTTCATTATAAAAATAATTTTTCTTTATTAATAGTTTTATATTTACTAAAAAAACTTCCTTTGAAACTTTCAAAAATCCAATAGAATTTCAAATAATTTACTAAATATCAAATTCAAAATATCATCAATATCGTCCCTTTACAAACACCTTAAGAAGAAGAAAAAGAATGGAATACATAGTACAAATAAAAAATTACTAACCATAAATTAAGAATATGATTGGCTATATTTGATTTTCAACTCTACATCCTTAGATCTACATTCTAACAATATAAAAGTTCTAGTTAATATCTAAACTTAGAGAGATTTAAGAGAAAATGAGTTTTAAAAATAAAATTCACAATGAAATAAGGAAGGAACACTATATTCTATTTATAATGTTTCTATTTTTTATCCATTTTAATTTTATCTCTAAAAAAATTCAAGTCTTATACTTAAAGAAAAATAATTCTTCTTGGAGACACCAGACTAGCACTATGTGCAACTAGTACTAAGTTTGCATTAACACAACATTATTAAAAAATGAGAAAATAAATTACAAATAAGAAATAACCATATACATGGAATACATTTTTCTCATAATTTAAAATTAAATTTTACAAAAAAGTACAAGTTAATGAACACAACTTAGAGAAGTTGCATGTGATAGAGTAATATTTTGTTTATATAAAATTAATTTTAATATATAAAATAATTTATTTAATTCACTACAAGAAAATATACATTTAATTGTTGGAGATCCTACGTCGATTAGAGATAAAACAAAATAATTCATAATATATAAGTAAGTGCAAACCTCACTTTAGAAGTCCATGTTGTAAGGTTAAGTTAAGCTTAAAGTCAACTTCTCTTAGGATAGTATCAAAGTCATTTAGAGCCTATCATAACAAGAGTTTGTATTTAGCCTATTGTGTACCCACTATCAGACCACCCATAAATATCTAGTTCCACATGTGAGTTGACAACCTTTGCCTGAGAGAGATGTATTGGAGATCTCACATCGACTAGAGATAATATCAATTTTATAATATTTAAGTGGATACAAACCTTACTTTATGTACTGACCAGACCTCAGACATCGAATTCGGAGAGGTAGACACCAAACGTCGACATCAGACCTCAGTGCTCTAGTCGCATTAATGGGCCACGTAGGTGGGCCCTAGAAATAATAATGAGATATTATCCATATAAAAGAGGGACCTAAGTCACGAGAGGATTCATGCATGTGGTGTGTATAACACGTTCAGGTCTAGCACAAGTAAATAATCCTTGGAGGCGCTAAGGCCTGTTAGGGTTTCCAAGGATAGACTACATGCATGACACGTGAATACTTAGGACACCCATAGAACATATGGCCCCGCAGCGTTGGTACATGAGTTACCCTGACGACCATGCTGTTAAGAGTTTGTACTCCAGAAGAGGCAAGTCCTGTGTCGCGGCTACGCTAAGCTTGTGCAACGCGTCACAATATGCCTCACCAGTAACCCTAATTCCACTAAAGGAAAGATATGGGACAGGGAGTTGACCTAGATACAACCTATATAAAGGGTGGTAAGAACCCTAAAAAAGGTACGCCGTTTCTAAGACTGAAACTGCTTTACATACTTTACTGTTTCTTAGCCCAGTACTAACTTGATCTTCGGAGTGCAATCAACAGATAGGACCCCCTCTGTTTCAACGGAGCTACTCTTAGCTACCCAAGGAGATAGCGGAAACCACCAAGAGATAGGAGGAGCCACCATCTACCTTTGAAGTCAATGACGGCTGAGTCAACCGACGAGAACATTTGGCGCCCACCGTGGGGCCCGATAAAACTAGGTCCCATTCACAATCGTGTTGAGAGCCATCTAGCGACATGAGGAACACGAGGCAAGGTGCATTTGCATTAGAAGGAGGAGACAAGGTCTCCATGCAACAACTCATGGAGACCATTCGCGCTCTCCAGCAGGCTGTAACAGTGTCTAAGGCTGACCAGGACAGGATTCTAGCTGAGGTTCAAGCCGAACAAGCAGCTAGCCAGAATCGCTACCAGCACAACTTGGTAGTGTCGCACGCAAATAATGAGGAACTGCGCAGAGCCAACGAAGAACTGCGTAGAGATTTGCAACAACATACAACTGAGGAGCGAACCTCGCCCATACCAGTTAGGGTTCGCCCCATGCCGTTCTCACAAGCAATCATGGACACTTTGATACCAGCCAACTTCATAGGTCTGAAGATCGCCTTCACAGGCGTAGAGGACCTGAAAACCCAGATCACGGCTTTTCACACCCAGATGATGGTGTCAGGAGGCACCGATGCCATGCATTGTAAGTTGTTTATGAGTACGTTCTCAGGAACAACGTTGGAATGGTTCATCAGTCTCCATAATGGACACATCACCTCTTTCGACTAGTTCTCAACATTATTCAGAGAACAATACATCGTCAACCAGGCACCCCCTCTTGTCTCTTACGATCTCTTTGAAGTAAAACAGTACCAGGGAGAGCCTTTGAAGGATTTCTTGAACAGGTTCGGGGCATTGGTGGTGAAGTTGCATACCAAAGATGAAGATATGACGGTACACGCCTTTAGACGAGGGGTGCTGCCAGGACCTTTCAATGATTCACTAATAAGGTGTCGCCCAAAGACGTTCAGCGAGATCCGCCATAGAGCCGTCACTCACATCGTTGCAGAGGAAGAGGTCACAGAGAAGCACAGAGGCATCTTCCTAGTCCGACCTCGGGGAACTGGTCGTCCTCAACCTTTAAGGGTACATGAGGCCACAACAGAGAAGAAAGCCTTAGGTTAACAACCACCATATGAAGGAAGGAAGCCTCAAACTAGGGCACAGGCGAAGCAGAATGCCCTCACCAGGCACAATTTTCGGTTGGACCTCAAAGAGGTGATTGCTATCCCTAACGTGGCAGACAAACTGAAGGCTTCGCCGAAGACCGATAAGAGGCTAGGGCCCAACAAAAACACTTGGTGCGGGTTCCACCAAGCTTTTGGCCACGACCTGCGCAACTGTTTGGCGTTGGGATTCCAGTTAGACATAAGAACCAGCAAAGCACACAAGTAAGGAAACACGTAAGCAAAGGCAGGGGGAAGGGGGATACCGATATAATCCTTAAGGGTCCCGGGGCTGTACTCAAGCTTGATCAACTCAGCGGTGCTAAACACCACCCCCAGTTTAGAGAAGAACTCGCACACTTCTCGGTTGTGCGGGGTTAAGTCCTCAAGGCACCTAGGCTTCTTGAGCCCTGGTTCTTTCACCTAGTAAAGTGGGAACCCATCCAGCAGGGTGGGGTCAAACTTGCTACACTGAATCTTGAAGAGCTTCCCTTTGAAGCCCTTCTACGATTGTTGGAAGAGGGACACCAAAACTCTTCCAGCGACCCCATTGAAGCTCATCCATAACTTCTTCCCTGGACTCTTAGCCTCGAAGAAATGCAGAAAATCATCCACCGATGGCGTATGGCCAAAGTGGTTGCAGAGAATGGAAAAGGCCCAGCTATTGGGATGTAGCTGGGTAGGGGCCATGTTGATGTGAACCCAAAAGCATGATAGGGATATGATATGAACATGTTATGGATTCAATAAGAGTTAGAATATGATTAGGCACTTTTTAAGAATTGGATCAATGTTCTTAATCATTCAAGAACTCACCAAATCACAAGAAGCAAGCCAAACTCAAATAGAAACTCATATTTGGACATATGAACCGAATGAAACAAAGAAGAACACAAATGCACCGATTAAAACTTCAAGAAACACAATTAAAACCATAAGAACATCAAACTAAGACATTCTACCGAACATAAACACAAACTAAACAAGTTCTACCGATTGAATCAACAAGAGACAACAAAGACATGTTTTAGAGTTTGTTTTGGAATGGAAATGGAAGAAGAAGATGAATAGGAATAGGAAACTTATGTTGTTGGAGTTCTTGGAATTGTGCACGCCACTTGAAGGATGGTTGGCTTCATGATGAGTGTTGTTGCCACTTGAGAGCCCAAGAATTCACTCAAGATAAGACTAGAAGAGAAGAAGATAAGACTCACTCACCAATTTGGTAGAGGTTCTTTACTCTAAAAAATCAATCTTATTATTTCAAAGAGCCACGCACCCCTATATATAAGAGGTGGTGACTGGTTCTACAAGTCAAGAGAAGAGTGAAGAGTCATCTTCTAGCTCCTTCCAAGTCATTCTAGCGCCTAAAGAGAGAATAAGTGTGAAAAGGCACTCTTCTAGTCCCTTCCTACCAACATTAGCGCCTAAGGTGCTATACAAAGGAGGTGTCTTTTAGGTTTCCATCTTTAGCACATCCTAAAGATATTCTATATTATTTACAAATTTATACAAAATAAATTACAAAGAAAGATATTAATTGTGTTGAACCAAGTGTGTTCAAGCTTTGAAGAATCCAAACCCTTTGAAGGTTGATGAAAGGCTGGATGTGCTTGCTGTTGCTGAGCTGTCTTTAGATAGGATCTGGGGTAGACTTTATATGTAAATCCACTCTTGATTGAATCCAAAGTATAAGCACTCTCAAACCTTTTAATTGAAATGCTTTTTTCAAACTAAGTGAAAAACAACCTGTAGTTTTGTCGAAACAACCGATTGTTTTATACTTAGGTGTTTTTAGAATGGTTGAAAACTGTTTTTGATGGTTCACTTGCTGTCAAACCAAAAAAACCGACTGATTCGTGGAAACAATCGATTTTTTGTTTTGGGACCATAACAAAAAACTGTTTTGTGCTTTGACTGAGCATTAAATGTTTTTCTAACTGTTTACGCTTCAGTTTTTAATGCTTTGACCAATCTTTAAACGCAATGAATAATTTGTTAAGATTTTGTAACAGACAACAACTTTGATTTAATACAGAAAAACAGATTTGAGTTTTTCATAGATTGAGATTTTGAAAAGTTGAGAATTGCTTAGAGATTGCATTGATCAAAGAGTGTGAGATAGGATTTTCATCTTGTATTGATTTCAGATTTGTTTTGTAACAAGTGTAATCCTTTGTACCCTTGAAAGAAACTCTGTGTGTATAGCTGAGAAGTGTTGTGTGTTCTTGAGGGGATCAAGATCAGCATTCTTAGTGGTGTTGTGCTGAACCAAAGGAAGTGTGAGTCTTGAGGGGATCAAGGTCACTTCTTTGGTTGTGTTGTAAGTAATCTAGGGTTGATTGCATAGTGGATTCCCCAGTGGTTTATGGGAAGACTGGATGTAGCTCTGGGTTAAGAGTGAACCAGTATAAACCTCTGTATGCATTCTCTCTATCCTTAATCTCTTTAAATTCAGTTTTTATATTTGTGAACTGGTATAAACAACCGATTATTTCTACGAAACAACCGATTGTTTTTCTGGTGCTGTGCTTTTTGCTTTGTGTTTTGGCTTTATCAAGTTATTCTCGAAGTAATTTCATTCTTGGCTTAAAAGTTTGCGAAAACCCTCTTTAAACCATTCACCCCCCTCTAGTTTAAAGCCATACATTCTAACAAATTGGAGCCCATTCTTGAATGCTTGTAGTCTTCTTTTAGGCTTGGTCCTCTCTTTATTTAATTTCTTCTTTATTTTTGAGAAGACTAGAAGGAATAACTTTAAATGCTTGGGTGGATGGCCTCTTCCTCCATTAGTGAAATCCTCTTCTACTTGATCTTCATCATACTCCATGAGTTGGAGAGAATTCGTCCACGAATTCTGAATCCCTGCATATAACAAAGTCAGTTTACTATCAAAATTAACAGTTGAATAAGAGAAAGGCAAACATGACTTAGAATTTGTAAGCAGTGGGAGTTCAGAAAAGGAGGTCCTATATATAGACCAAGTTGGAAAAAATTGTTTGGGAATGATGATATTTTTTGGAAAAAGTCCTCTTAAATGGTGAAAAACATTAGGAGGTATGAAAAAAAAATCATCCCTAACATTGTTTAACCAAGATGGTGTTGAAGTAAGAACCTTTGGTAATGAAAAAGATAAAGAAGAAGAATACATTTGAGGCTCAAGTTGAGGCATAGCACGAGTCAACATGATTGATTTAGTGGATAAAGTATGGTGACTCGGTTTATTACTTACTTTTTTTGCTTTCTCATTTTCTCTTTTAGTTTTCATTTTTATTTGGTCCTCATGAACCTCTTTGGGAGAGAGGGGTTTTAAGGTAACTTTGCGCCCTTGGAAGGAAAAAGACATTGTATTGGATAG
>Ga0123342_1005445_pt1 | contig 18433 bp, 9 predicted proteins | sample Turbeawhitnodule_FD_89960 | JGI IMG/M metagenome (GOLD analysis project Ga0123342, IMG submission 89960) | Root nodule microbial communities of legume samples collected from Mexico - Turtle bean Mexico white nodule | ecosystem: Host-associated > Plants > Roots > Nodule | place: Mexico: Nepantla...
GCTTCACTAGCTTCAAGGCTTTGTGTTATTTTTATTTTTTATGTTGAACTTATTTTGTTTGTCAGTTAAATTTAATATGTTATTGGGCATTATTATGTTTGTAATTTTTTTAATTTTCATGACACAACATAATTTAGGATTCTAATGTAATAACTTCATATATTTAGTATAATCACCGACTATTTCATGTTCATCCAATGTTTATTCATGATAAGCGAAAGTTGTTATTTTATTTTCTTTATTTTATTGGATACAAATTGAAATAAAAATTATACATAAAAAATAAAATATAATTTTTTTTCATGTTGTTAGTCAATATTTCATAATATTTATGAAAAATATGTGAATTTTATTGTACTACCATGTTTAAATTGTACATTATTTAAAATATATAAATTATTCAAAATATTAGTAATATTAATTATTTTATTACTATTATAATTATTAATATAATTATGTATATACAATATAAATATTAAATATTAAATAAATTTATTAATAATTTTAAAAATATTTAATTATACTATTAATAACAAGGTATAATTATAAATAATAAAAATAATAAAATAAAATTATAATATCAACAAAACATATATAGTTATATAAAATAACAAATGTATGTGATAATAAATATTATTTTCATAAATTGTAATATATTTAATAAATTTATTTGAATTTAACACAAAATTATTTTTTATTATATTTTTTATTACAAAATAAGAGTAATTATGAATATTATATATTAGAAAAAAATAATTAACTCAAACCTATTAAAAAAAATACCATAATCCATTATTAAAATATTTTTTAATGACAAAGTTAAATTTGTAAACTTACATTTTACACCTTTATCATATCACTCACAAATTTCAATAAATCATCCTCACAAATTCATTCTATCATCCCTCAATCCAAACATCATCCCTAATATCTTTAATTCACTCCCTCCTCTCTCCACAAATCCCCACCTCAATTCAAACCCAACATAAATGATGATTCAAATTAAGCAAACTCATTCAACAAGATGTAAGGACCAATCATAAATTAAGTTGATAAATATACAATTTATTATTTTGTTATTTTTTTTAATGTATGAGTTTTTTTTTTAGTTTGAAAAAATAGAAGAATAAATACATATTTTTTTAAAATTAATTTTTTAATTAAGAAAATATAGGTACTGTCAGAGGTGAATAAAGTTGAATGGTGGACGGTTTTACTGCACTAATGTCAATTAAAAAGAATTTAAATTAGCATACAGTTTTATTTTACTACTATTATCAATTAAAAATAATTTAAATTAGCATACATACAATTTTAACACTAATATCCATTAAAAAGAATTTAAATTAGCATAACTACTCATCAATGACATTTAAGATAAATAATAAAAATAACAGTGTAGTTTATTAGTAAGGGGTTGAGCACAGCATAAAGGCATATATGTAAAAAAAAAAAACAAATGTTTTAGAAATTGAGAGGAGGGTATAGGTTGGAGGGAGATAGAGAAAGGAGTAGGTGTTGATTAGTAAGAAAGTTGCACAAAGTTTCAGTTCAAATACTGAAAATAAAGGTTTTTATGTAGTTTATTATTTTATTATAGTTGTAAGGGAAGTTTTTTTTATGTAGTTTATTATTTAAGGGAAGTTTTTTTTTTATGTAGTTTATTATTTATGGGAAGTATTATTTTATTATAGTTGTAAGGGAGGTTTTTTATGTAGTTTATTATTTATAGGAAGTTTTTTATGTAGTTTATTATTTATGGGAAGTTTTTTTCTTCTGTTATTTATTATTTTTATTAAAATTGTTTTATATTATTAATGTTTTGAGAGCATGTGATATTTAGTGTTTTACAATTGATATGGAATATAAAGAATTTGTTATTATTATTATTATGTTGGTTATAATTATTGTTACAATTAGAGAAAAGAAAAAGATTGTTAATTTTTTAAGAGAAAAGGTAGTTTAAAAATGTGGAGTAATTATTCTTCAAAGGTTGATGTGAAATATAAGAAAATATTTAGTTAAAATGAGGCAGGGATTTTTGGATTGAGATTTTGTAGTATATTAGAAAAAATATGTATTTTGCCATTTTTTATTTTAAAGAACACTTAACCAGGTCATACTTATATGATAAATATAGAAAAATCAATGATTTTACAAGTGTGGTTTAACGATTATTCAATACCATGTTTCCAAAACCGTTGTTTATATATACCATTTTTTAAGTGTTACTTTTGGAATGTGTAAACTAAATAATAAAATCGTGGCTTAAAAGTGGCCACAAGCATATAAATATAGTATAGAAATGGAAAAGACAATTTTTTTACAAATGTGACTTAGAAATCATCATAGTCCACATGTTTTGGGTCATGGATGTTTAAGTTACAATTTTGGTGTGACCTTTTAAAAAATAATAAATTATAATACAAATGTGATATTTAATTATGAACATTTTAAATCATATTTAATTAAATTTGTCTTTAATATATGAAACGATTGTTAAAACATGGTTACTTTAGCTAACTTTTTTGAGATTGTGAATATATTAAACCACGTTTAATTCATCTATTTTGTAAAATTAAAAAATTATGCTTTTGAATTTTAAATATACAATATGTTTTTTGTTTTGTTTTCCATTCTCCAACACATCCCAAAATCTAAATAACTTCCATTGGTTTACAAATCAAAATTCAAAACAAACTCTAATTTTAAAATCAAAATCTAAATAATTAATGTTTTTAATAATAATAAAAAATAATATTAATAATAATAATTTTAATTTTAATATTGTTATTAATAATATAAAATAACATTGATAATAATATTTATATTACTAATATTATTATTATTATTATCATTAATAATATTAATAAAATATTATTATTATTATTATAATTAATAATATTAATAAAATATTATTATTATTTATAATAATATTAATAAAAATAAAAGTATTTTTATTATCAATAACAAGAATACTAATGATTAATAATCATGATAATCATAATCATAATAATAAGAATAAGAATAATAATTATAAGATTTAATATCCTTACATTTGGGGTCAATGTCAATTTATTACCTTGATTTAAAAAAAAATCAATTTGGTCTTTATGTTTTTTAAAACTGCATTAGGTGTTGCTTAAGTGGCAGTGAGAGAATGTCTATGTGGCAGGGAGAGTGTTTATGTGAGAGAGAATGTGTTTATGTAGATAGAGGTGAGATTGAGAGTTATTATTATTATTATTATTATTACTTTTGTTCTTATTATTATTATTATTATTATAATTATTAAAAATAGTAATAATAATAATAATAATATTAATATTAAGAAAAATAATATTAATATTAAGAATAATAATATTAATATTAAGAATAATAATATTAATATTAAGAATAATAATATTAATATTAAGAATAATAATATTAATATTAAGAATAATAATAATAATAGTAATAATATTAATATTAATATTAAGAAAAATAATATTAATATTAATAATAAGAAAAATAATATTAATAATAATAATAATAATAGTAACAGTAGTAGTAATAAAAAATAATAACAACAACAATAATAATAATAATAATAATAACTTTCAATTTCACATCTCTTTCCACATAAACACTCTTTATGTGCCACATAGACATTCTCTCTCTACCACGTAAGTAACACCTCACGCCGTTAGGTGGGACTTAACGGAAATGACCTTTGGATACATTTTAAAAAATATAGGGACCAAATTGATTTTTTTAAAAACCAAGGTACTAAATTGAATATTGACCCCAAATATAGGGACAAATAAGGTAATTAAATGTAATTATAATATAACAACAAATTTGTTTTGTGTAGTAGTTAGAAGTGTTATGTTTACTCAGACTTAGGTTCGATTCTCTCTAACAAAAAAATTGTTAATAATAATAATAAGAAGAAGAAATACAATTGTCACAATTAAAAAATCATTATCTAAAAGTTGGTAGAAAAGTGTTGACTATTTTACCAGTATAAACAACATTTTTTAAAGTAGGTGTTGACATATGACAAAAATCATTGTCTTTAAGCTACACCCACAACAAAATACTCCACAACTGAAAAAACTATAGTCAAATTGTTGCCTAAAGTGATATCTATTGTAATGATTTTAGACGGTTGTTTGATTTTATGCTATAATCATTCCTTGAATGGAGTATATATTCTAATTTTGATATGCTAAAGTATATGTATGGTTGAGTGTAATAGGGTTTGATTTTATTAGGTATGAAATAATTTGATATTTTAAGTAAGATTACTATATGACATGAGTATAAAAAAAAGTTGGAGTAAGAAATGAATATAAAAAAATAGTTAATGGATAGTTTTTGAAGAAAATTATTTGGAAGCAAAATCTCATGCACTAAATTTGATAATTATATTTTATTTTCAAAATTTAGAAAATTATTTGTTATTTATTGTAGTTAAACTTTTTGTTTATTGTATTTTACTATTATTTGTTAGTGTGAAGTTGCTTTTGCTGCTAATATATATTAAAATGTTGTTAATGCATATATATATGTGTGTTTTCTTGTCGGTTGACTCTCTCGCCGGTTAGTTCTAATGACGATCACACGCCCGCTTATCTTCGTCTAGGTTTGTGCTTTCCTTGGATCGAAACACTCTGCACTGCAAAGACAAAGGGGCGCCCTAAAGGCCGTTTGCACTCCGACGCTCAAGTCAATACTAGGGCAAAGAAACAATAATGTGTGTAATAACTCTAGTCTCAAAACCTGCGTACCTTGTGGGTTTTCTTACTACCCTTTATATAGTCTAGGGTTTCCTCTGTTTCCGTTACCCGCATTTAGGGTTTCTGAGGGAATGCCCTTGCGTCGCTATTACCCAATCTTAGTGCAATCTAGCGCGTAAGACTCCCTTACTGGAGTGCAACCTCTAACGGAATGGCCACCTGGATACCAACTTGTGCACCTAATCTCTGGGGCCATCCGTCGTGGGGGTGCCCTAACTGTTCACGTGCCATGCATACAGCCTACCCCTGGAAAATGCAACCCTAACAGGGCTTAGCGCCTCCACTGGTTCTTTACTTGTGTTGCGCCTGAATGCATTATTCACACCACACGCATGGAGTCTTCGTGACCTAGGGCTTCTCCCTTAACTCTAGATGGTCTTACTGATAACTGGTGTGTTTTCTGTGATTCACCTTTCGTGGTCCAATTCAACTGTTTGAGTTGCCAATGCCCGATGTTACATCGGCCTCACTCTGCTGCCGAGGACACATCGGCACACCCGACCACTAATCGGCACCCTGGCTCGTGTCGCTTGTGAGACACTAGCTCATGCCGCTTGTGGGACCCAACTTACGTGACCCACCATTACTAACAGTCAACGATGTTCGAAGACTGGTCAGTTCAAAATATATATATATATATATATATATATATATATAAAGTTATTTTTGTTTCTAAATATATATTGTTATTGTTGTTGCTAATATATATATTAAGTTTATTAAGTTGTTACTGTTATAGCTAGTATTTATTAAATTGTTCCTACTACTAATATGTATTATGTTATTGTTGCAACTAATATATATTAATTTGTTGTTAATACATATCAAGTTGTTTTTGTGGTTGTTAATATATATAACTCTCAAATCTGAAACATTTAAAAATAATTAAGTTTTGATAGATTTTTTTTTCGGGTTATAATTTTTAGATTAAAATTTATATTATGAAAACTTTTTCTAGTATCATGGAGGTCAATTTTGATTGTTCAATAAGAGAAAACATTTGGTTTGATTCTTGGTTTAGGTGTTATGAGCCAAATCAGTTGATATCTTTTTTTTTACTTTGATTTTTTGGGAAGATTACAAGTTATGTTGCTAAAGAGGGTGTTCAATGTAGGTTTTGTAGAATTGTACTGAATAAGTTCTTGTAGGATGTAAAAAGTTGATTCTTGATCATTTTGTAATATGATTTTGTTGTGTTTAGTGTGTCCTTAGCTAATGTGGCTAAGCAACTAGATGTACCTCTTGATAATTATTGAACTAGTATAAAATTTATTGTGTCTTTCTCTATTTATTCATCTTTTTATTTTTGCCTTAATTTGTTGTTTGTTGTAATCTTAGTAAATCATTCTGTTAAAAGGTTATTCCTAAATCTTCTAATTTGTTGATTCAATGAAGTAAATTTTTAACAAAGTACAAGTTTTTAAGGAGTTGTCGTGGCTAGCTCATGAAAGATGATATGAGAGAAGACTAGAGGGGGAATGTTGTGTGAGAGAAGTACGAGTGTTCTTGGAGTTCTTGTGAAGTTGAAGATGTAATTGTCATTATGGAAGATGTGAAACTTGCCTCTAGTCCTTCCAAGGTGGTCGCCCATGGGTTGAGATTGCGAAGAGCATTATGAATCACAAAGAGATGTCCATGGCAAAGAAAGTATAGGAAAAAGGCTAACACCTTAACATTAAGTCATCACAATCCCCCGTAAAGTAATTTACAATTCACAACATTGATGAAGGAAAACAAAAAAAAAATCTGAATCCAAATAAATTGAATATATTAATATTTGATTTCTCATCCACAGCTCTATTAGTTCCTTCTTTCCTACTCATTTTTGTCTATCAATGTCTCTTTTTCGTACTTATTTGAACCCTTATTAATTGTATGATTAATTTGAAAATATTATTTCCTTAGTGTTAGTTGATGTCATTGTTGGTGTGGACATCAAAATAGCAAATAACAAAAGTTATAATACACATAAACCTTGGTGTTCTCCTTTATTCCTTAAATATTTTCTAGGAAGACATTCAAATGAAGTGGAGCAAGCATTGAGGATTAAGAGGGACGAATGATGCCACAACCTTGTGTTCATGTTAGGATTAAATCCCCAAGGAGGGTTTGTGAACCAGTTTCTGATTTTGATGAAGTGGGTTGGGTTGTGCGAGAAGGGTTTGCACAAACAACTTAATGAGGAAATCAAGAAAAATTACGTGAATCTCCAAACATTATCACTTTTTCCTTTCTCCTTGATTTCTCCCTCCAAATACAAGAATTTCTTAAGGAAGAAAAATCAGGTGAATCTCTAAGCATTGTCACTTTTTCCTTTCTGCGCCACGTAAAAAAAAATTAATGTCGTTTGTTATCAAGGACCCATTTCAATGACTTCCATACTACAATCACCTCAATGATCTAAAGTTTGGACTAGAGACGAAAACCAATTTTGCGTTATAGAAGACAAAAAAACATATTTAACCCTTAATTTTTTTAATTAATTTTGAAAATAATGTATGCCCTTTTTTATAATACAATATATTTTAAAACATATTTATTTATTATAATTTCAATTACTTAAATATTTATTGAAATACTAATAATTAATATAATTTAAGTATGAAAATCACATTAAAATTATCATATAAAAATAAAATTTAAGATGGTTTTGTTAATATAATTTGTAATACCTATTTTTTAAATATTTAAAAACACAACGACGACGTTGGGTGCCTCTTATTTTATTTCTTTTGTTTGAACTTGAAACCTTAGAACTCGGGAACCCTGAAAGTGAAGCGCGGAGAAGACGCACAATTGCGGCGAACACATGAAGAAACAGAAGCAAACTCAGTTGAACCCCAATTGGCTTCAACTCCAACAAGTGCCTCCTCTATTCTTCTTCTTTCTACCTTCTATTCGACATACTCATATTTCTACGTCAATTTATTGGTGTTTGTTAATGTGCAGAAGCTGAATGGCTCAAAGGCTTCAAGGGCCTTCAAAAGTTCAGATGAAGATACCCCAGAATCAATATTGGGTAAAAAAATGATTTTTGCTTCTGGGGTTGCATTGTTTGGTATAAGAGGTTAACCCTTGAAAATAATGTAGTCGTATGTGACTTTCTTTGTTTTTTTTTCTTACAGGCAAACGTAAAGAGAGACCAGATGAGGAATCCAATGATAGTCAGATTAATCCTCTTACTCCTGTAAATGCTGATTCAAGGTGACTCCAGTGAATTTTTATGTGTTACTTTGTAGTTTAGGGATGGGGGGTTGGTTGTCTTGTATTGTTTTGTGTGTGTGAGTGAATTTGAGTTGCATCTATACGATTAACTGAACAAGAGTTTAATACTTCATTATTTTGAGTTAGAACTTATTTTTTCTTTTATAGAATTTGTTGATCCTAACTAGGCGTGCTATGTTATTATGGAGCATTCTGCTCATTTTAAAGTTCAAGATCCTTTAACTTATTAACCATTTGGCAGTCTGACAGATGCAGTGGGCATGGATTGTGAAATGGTGGGTGTTGGTCAGGGAAACAAAAGTGCTCTTGGAAGAGTAACTCTGGTATTAGTTTGTTCCTCTCCATCATCTGATTATTATCTTTAGATTTTTCTCCCTCATGTTACTACATTGATTAATTCATGTCACTGCAATGTACAAAGAATGTCTGATTTGCGAATATTAACTAGTAACTTATAATTTTTTCCCTTTTCATCGTAATCCAATTTATGTTTTATGGACTATTGATTAGTGTTGCATTTTACTTTTTCATTCCCAACACAATGCTCACGATTTTGTAGACTGACATGCTTTTTCCTGAAGTAATACCATAGTTAGGTACACTTAGGTTGTCTGTTGTTTAATCATGAAGTGTTGCTCAATTGATGTGAGCTCTACATGAGTGGACTTCACCTGCTTTGAAAGATTTTGAATCCCACTGGAAGTACCAAATGTCTTGGGCTACATCATCGGACTCTTTAAGTGGAAATTAGTCTCACCCCCAAAAGGTGTGGGCATGGCCACACCTTGTGATAGACCCAATAAAAACTAGATTAGATGTTATTTGGACATATGTCATCATTGACTGTCTTCTCCCAGACGTTGTTTGAGTCTCTTGTATACTATATTGGGCCACGAGAACTTGTTTCTTGTATTTTATCACCTTATATGAACACGTTATGTAAGTGCAACTGTGCAAGTGTTAGCTAGGCATTAGTTGAATGAACTCCCACTATTAATATCCATGCAAAGTAGAACCCATGCTTGATAACATTATGAAAATATTGTGTGAAAATTTTTTGGGGGCCTATTTTTTTGTACATAAAAATTTAGATTGAAAAGCACCAAGAACATTACATCCTGTATATATTTGAAACCAAATCAATTCTAACTTTAATATGTAAGAATTCATAACTTGCTCCTACATAGTGGAATTATCATTTCACATTTAACAGAAAAAACCAAACCAATGTTGTTAAATGGTGGCTCCATGGTCACCATGGTAGAATGCATGACAGATATTTTGCCAATTCATTGGCAGTTTGTGAAGGGAGGTTACGGCAGTGCCACAATGACATGCTTTTATGGCAGAATTTTGGCCTTCCATCACATTCTCCCATGTACATTGATAACACTAAACAACTAAACATCAATTTCCAATTTTCTTTGGCATAAGTATTTTTTACAATTATCGTTAATATGCTCATCTCCCCTTGCCTTGTTAAGTCTTTTATTCCTAATATTGGTTTAGTTGATGGCAGGTCAATAAGTGGGGAAATGTTATTTATGACGAGTTTGTTCGGCCAATTGAACGGGTTGTTGACTTCCGCACTAAAATTAGTGGCATAAGGCCTCGAGATCTTAGAAAAGGTTTGATATTCTTTTGTTTATGTTAGAATTGTGTAGATATGTTAGAATCTTATGAGTATGGTAACCGATGATATTAAAATCAATTAATGATACTAAGATCAATTAGATTGATTCTATATTTTTGTTATTAGCCTAAATGAAGGTAACTGAATATTCTGTAATTGTGTCTTCCCTATAAACTAAATAGCTTCGTCATGGTCTAAATACATGAAATTTTCATATGCCTTCTCAGTTTCTATCTTTTCAACTTGGTTTCGAGAGCCTAACAAGAAGGGGACCCTAATATGTGCTTTCCCTGTGGGCTCATCGTCTGTCACCATTCACTGTCAACTACTTTCTGATGAGCTTTCTTCGACCGTTGATGACCATTGGCTTCAGCTTGCCTTTCAATGACCAACCTTAACAATTTCTCATTTATTTGGTATCTCATGTGCCTAAACCCCGCACCTGACTTTTCACCTTTTTCCACCACCTCCGCTGCATGTGGTGGTGCCTTTGATAAGCTTTCTGTCAAATCTTTTAGCCAGACTCTCCTTGCTGGTTCTGGATTTGTGGTCTTTCTTCCATTCAGGCACCATTTGTGATCTATTTTTTATTGCTATCCTCTGTTTGGTTGACTAGTTATTTTCTACTTGGCTGGTTTTCTATTTTTCATACGGCTTGATTATTTCTCTCTCTTTGAGGTTGATCCATGACAACTCTGAAATCTGTGCATTTGTTTTCACCAACTTTCTCATTGCCTTACTATCTACTAACAAGTTGGATGTCAATAACTATGATTCTTGGGCCTTAAACATCAAACTTTGGCTCAAGAGTCAAGATTATTTGGACCATATCTCACCACTAAAGAAGAAATTTTTGTTGAACCTAACGAGCCTAAATGTAGTGAAATTTATGCTCAACTTTGTGATGTCATCAAGTCTACTTCATTCCTCCGTTAAACAAATTTTTTGCTCCCACGACATGTGTGAATTAGTTTGGACATAGGCCAAGTCAATTTATACTGATGACTTACAAAATTTCTATAGAATATGTTAACACCTCATGGATGCGATCATGATGCAAACCCTTGATAGAACCAAGCTGACCTATTTGGGTTGTATAAGTGGTCTTCTTGATTTTAATCAACTTTTGCCTCTTGCTGTGACCCCAGACAAGGAATTGGAGAATCATCTTACCCTTCTCTTGTTGTATGTCTTACTTGCAAAGTACTATCAGGTTCGAGACTAGATTTTAGGATCTCTTTCTACCCTGATATGATTGTTGCTTGGTCCTCATTGCTTGCATTCTTGCTAAAGCAACCATCAACTCTGCAGTTAGTCCGACCTATATGTGCCATCTACCTTTTTTAGTTCTTCAACCATGTTGTCATAAGGAGGTGATCATGGGCACACTCACAAAAACAATGGAGATCATAGGTCACGATTCAAGTGTGACTATTGCCACAAAATTGGTCACACCATTTATTACTGTTATTCTCGGCATGGTTGACCCCTAAAACAACTAATGTTGTAAACTCTATTACCGATTCTTATGCACAAGTTGCTCCTGTAGAATATGCTTCCAGTAACAATATACTTACAATCTTCAATGATTTCCTTCAATAGACCATAAGTCTCTAGTTCCACTGGTTTTGTTGGTCACACTGGTAATTCTTCTATTGGCATCTTTTACTCTTTGGGCCCTTGGGTCCTATATTTTTGGTCCATCGCTCATATAATTGGTAATAAATCCTTTTTTCCTTTTCTTTCTACTTGTTATTTACCTATTGTCACCATGACAAATGGTTCTCAAAAATAGTTATAAGGTGTTGGTATTGTCCATCCCCTTCTTTCTTTCTATTCATAATATTCTTTTTGTTTCTAGGGCCCCCTTTAATCTATTGTCCATTAGTAAACTTATAAGGCCTTTCGATCTTGTCTTTTATTTTACTAAAGATTTTGTTTTCTTGTAGGATTAAAGGAGGGGGGGTGGACAATTGGCTTTGGATGCAAGTCTAGTAGCCTATATTAATTAAAAGGACTTTCTCTTATTGGATCGGTGGCAACATCCTCACGCTTGCTTCATGCTTAGGTAGGACACCCAAGTCTTGATAACAATTAACACTAGTCTTTCCATGTTAGAATCTTTGTCTTGAGAGTCATGTCAATTTGGTAATCGTATTCGTAGTTTTTTTTTTCTAGTTGCATTTTTAGTTAGGATTCACCCCCCTTTTTTAGTCAGTTGTGATGTTTGGGGATCAAGTCATATTTTTTCTGTGTCAATCCTTTTTCATGAAATCAAAAACCAAATTTGTGTACTGTTTGTATTTTACAAAGTGATAATGCATGTGAGTATCTGTCTACTCAGTTCTAGACCTTTATGACATCTTAGTGTGTTGCATAAAAGATTTTATCCTTGTGCCTTCCAACAAAATGAGGCTATTAAACAAAAAAATAGGCATATTCTTGAGACACTTTCATGTTTCTCATTAGTTTTGGGGTGATGTAGTACTTATTGCGTGTTATCTCATCAATCACATGCATTCATCCATCTTGAAACGTAAAATCCCTCATGAAGTTCCATATACTCATCACTCTATTCATCCTTTATTGCCTTATGTCTTTGGTTCTACGTGTTTCACTCATGCTCTTGGTTCTGGCATTGACAAACTCTTTCGGTATCATAATTGTGTTTTCCTCGAGTATCCAAAATCTCATAAAGTGTCTCCTTTGAAACAATTTCATTTTTTAGGTTGGCATAATTTGTATGAGACTTGAAACCTCGTTCCTCCACCATTAGGGAAGTTAGTTGTAGGTTGTCGATGGGTGTGTACGGTCAAGGTTGGTCTAGACAACAATGTTGACCAACTTAAGGCTTTTGTCTCATTGCAAAAGGCTATACCTAGATCTTCGGGTTGGATTACGGTGATAATTTTTCTCTATCTGCCAAAATGACTTCTTTGCAACCATTCTTGTCCATTATTGTCATTTGCCATTGGTTGCTCTATTAATTGGGCATGGAAAATGTCTTTTTACATGGAGATATGCTTGAAGAAGTGTACATGGAGCAACCTTCTTGCTTTTTTGCTCAAAGGGTGTCCTCTAGTCTTATATGTCTACATATATCTTCAAGCAATCCCTCAAAGCATGGTTCAATAGATCTAGTACTAAGATTCAATAATTTGGTATGATTCAGAGCAAGGCTAACCACTTTGCCTTCTATCGTCTCTCACCTGTTGATTGCATCTATCTGGTTATTCATGTTGATGACATTGTTATCACAGATAGTGATCATGTTGATATTGCATAGGTAAATCATCATCTTTATAAACATTCACAAATGAAAGATCTTGATGAACTAAAATATTTCTTTGGGATGAGGCAGCACAATAAAAAATGAGTTCATTATAAGTATCCAATGATTGGAAGAATTAGTAATGTTAAACTCCAAGACAATCGACACCCTATGGATCCTAACGTCAAACTTGTGTCAAATCAGAGGAAGCCTCTTCAAATTTGAAAGGTACATATGGTTGGTAGGGAAGTTGAACTGCCCTTCTGATACTTATACGAATATCCTGTTCACAGTAGGCGTAGTAAGTTCCTCAACTTGTGCAAGATACATTGGAACACAATGACTTGCATTAATCAATACATCAAACAAGCTCTAGAAAAGCTCTTTTGTATGATGACGAAAGACACTCTAATTGTGGGTATGAAGACAAAGGTCCACCTTTGGTTTTTGTATACCTGCCAGAGATAATCTTGTCTCTTGGCAAAAAAAGAAGCAAAATGTTGTAATTAGGTCTAGAATGGAAGTAGAGTATTAGTATGGCTATCATAGCCAATCAAAAGCTTATGACTCAAGTTGCTTAAAATCCAAAGTTTGGAGAGGTTACATAGTTATCACGTATATGTGGTAATCAGTTTGTGCTGCATGTTGCCTCAAATCTAGTATTCCATGAAAGGATGAAACATATTGAAGTTGATTATCATTTTTTACATAGAGAAAGTCATGCTCGGAAAAATATCTACTACCTTTTGTCAATTTCCATGATCAATTAGTAGATATATTCATTAAGTTGTTAAAGGGTCCTTGGATTAATGACATATGTGACAAGCTTGGTGTCTATGACCTATATGCTTTAGTTTGAGGGGAATGTTAGAATCTTGCAAATATGTTAGAATCTATAGATACAATAACTGATTATATTAGGATTAATTAGAATGATTCTATATTTATGTTATTAGCCTTAAATAGGGTAACTGAATATTATGTAATTATGTTCTGTCCTCTATAAATTGAATAGCTCTGCTGTGTTCTAGACACATGGAATTCATCATATGCCTTCTTGGTTTCTCTCTTCTGAACAGTCTACCATTTTAATAAATACACTTGAACGTTTTGGAACTTGAAAATTCCTATGATATGAATTATACCACATTTCAATTTCCTCGTAGAAACATCAATTTCATTATATTCTTTGAAAGTTTTCATTTTCTAGGAGTCACAATTTATTTACTTATGTTGCCTCTTTTGCCTCAAGGATTATGAGAGAATCTTTTGCCTCTTATGTTGTTAGTTATGAATAGAGGGGAATGGTTTGGCTATGAAATATAACATTCTCTTCATTGGACAACTCCAGCTGAGTTTCAAAATTTTGGATATCATTTTTTACTGATAAAGTTCTGACATTTTTCAAGAGCCACTGGATTCTTCTTTTGTCTTTATCTTTGATTGGAGTTTTCAGTGACTTAACCAAAGCAAATCATGTGTTCAGTGCCTTACTAATCAAGTTGTTAGAACAAAAGTTTCTAGAGCTGTACTGTACTGTAGTACTCCTGAACTAGTAGTGATCTGGCTTATCTGGCGGGATGGTGTGTTTGGGACAACTGGTTATTTCAATGATCAATTATTGTTATAATGATTTATAATCAAAATCAGTTTCTGTTTGCATATATTTGCTGAAAATTATTCGAAGATTTTTTTTTTTCCGGATGTTAAAAAATCAGCTTTTACACAAGAGTAAGAGCGTGTATGAAGCTGAAAGGAAAAATAATCACTTACAAATGTTCAGATTCATGAAAACAACTTATTTTTCATAAAATGCCTTTACTAAATTTTAGTTGATCAAACATAGAGCTTATTTTATGAATTTTTCCTCAAAACAACTGAAATTGAAAAAAAATGAGCCATGTCCACACTAGTATTAGATGTTAAGGTTCAGGTGCTCAGCCATTAGCATGTCTCAAATTTTAAAAGCAGCCATAAAAGCTTTATTATAACTACGAGGACCAGGTTTCCTAACCATTTCTATGATTCTTATGCCAATAAACTAATACAACTTTCAACATGATAATTACATTTGTAGCAAAGGATTTTTGGGCTGCTCAGAAGAAAGTGTCAGAGTTGATCAACGGAAGGATCCTCGTTGGTCATGCCTTGTCCAATGACCTTAAGGTCTGTATTTGAGTGATTATGTTCTTTGACGTTCTTGATTTGTGTGTATATTTTTTTCTTATCAGCCTATGGTGTTTAAAACGGAGATTTGGACTGTACTTCTGCAGGCATTGTTATTAAGTCACCCCAAAAAGGAAATAAGAGATACCTCCGAGTATCAACCATTTCTAAGGTGCTGTCACCTAATTTTGCTTCTACCTATCATTTTTAGGTTTACATTCAAGTGTTTATGTAATTCATTATAATAAATTTGCCTTTGGGATTGGCAGATCAAATAGCAGAAGAGCACTGCGACATCTTGCTGCCGAACATCTTGGTGTGACGATCCAAACAGGAGAGCACTGCCCAGTTAGTCTGTCTACCTTTTTTTCCGTCTCCTGTTATTTATGTGATCAGTGACCAACATGGTAGTTGAATCGAGATACAAGTAGTGTATCATATCATAAAGCTGATTTTCTGAATCCTGAATGTTTTGTATAGAGAATAGTAAGATTCATAAACATTAAAAAATGTAACATACAATTAAATATACAAGATATGTAAACTTGCAAAGATGCAATTAATAACAAAACCAATAACAAGCACTTAAGTTTGTGCTATTGTCATTAGTTTGAATTTTTTTTTTTCATTTATGCAAACCTGTATCTTGTTGTGTCAGCTTGCTATATCTCTAAAACATGAAATCAAAAGTCTTAGACCACCGTATTGTCTCAGATAGAAGATGCTCGTGCTGCTATGCTGCTTTACCAAAGAAATAAGAAGGAATGGGAGAAGAGCATAAAAGATCAATTTCGGTTCAATCAGAAGCAAAGGAAATTGAAGCAGAAAAAGAAGCAGAAGATTGAAGATGCTTCAAATGCAAACCATGTTGAAATTGGATCATAGATTTGTGTGCCCTTTTGAACACATCTGGTCAGGGGACCACTTCTTTAATGCTGATTGTATTACTTAAATTTGGACTCCCAAATACAGTTAAAAGAAACCGTTTTTTCATGGTTATAAGATCAAGATTTTCGCGGTAGGTCACACACTCTTGTTCTGTTTTGCACTCTCTCTATAAGTATAATTGGTCTGGAAAAGCTGTTTTCAGTATTAGTTAGTAAAAACTGTTTACATTTCATTGAAATACAAACAACTTTAGAATTTATTGTATTCAAAAATAAAAATTAATATTGCAAATATTTATTCAAAGCCCTATAGTTCACTATAGCTTGTATGTTTTAGTGTGAGAATGAACTATTTTGGAAGAATTTCATATTTTGGAAGAATTTCATATTTTATTATATGCTGTGTGGACTCACCATAATACTATAATTAAGATTAATCTTTACTCTAGAGGATAAAGGATTAGGTTCACCTTAAGTCATTTTCAGTGATTAATCTTAAAGCTGAGAAATACTATTTGTAAATTTCTTTCATTGGTGCTTTAACTATTTTGAAATATTGAAATGACAGTTTTATGATTGTCCAATTATTGAAAGGAATGGTCGCTTAAATGCACTTCAAAGCTAAGCAAATTGTGTGTAACGAGCGAAACATGTGATAGTTGAAGCAGTCGGATCTATGCGTATTTGTTAAGTACATCATGCAGTTTGTTTTTATTAGAGTTGTGTAGTTTTCCTGGTTTGTGTAGTTACCACTTTCGTTCATTGGAATGTAAGACGTGGATGGTTATTTTTTTTTTTTTCTGTAAGATTGTGTTAAGAAGAAATATGTTGTGAGTATAAGTATCTTTGCTCCAAATCTCTCTATGTACACAGTTTAAAGTTTTAAAAAGTATACAATCTACAATGCTATTTTTTTATAATGATAACATTGGTATAACCTCCGGATTCAATGACTAATACAGATGGAAAATACAATAGTACTCTTCTTATAAGGTCAATATTCCTCACTAAATAATTGGTCAATTTTAATATTTTTTCATCCTCAATCCTCCTCGGTCTATCGGTACCTGTAGATCTCATTTAGATTTATAGTTTTTGTCATAGACCCCTGTCTATAAGAAGTAATTTTAGGCTTAAGTAGGTCTAATGCTCTTTTAATTATGTTCTTAGAGAATAATTAAGTTTTTTTCTCTTATGTAATTAACCTTTATCACAGGTTTAACTTGCTGAATCGAGAGACCAATTAGTCGTAAATATTGTGGTTCACTAGTCAGATGATCGAGATATTGAAAAATTTATTCTCATGACAATAATGACATGTTTGTTTCTAGGTAAAAAAAAAGTGTAGATAAAAACATTGAGAAAAAGTTAGAAAAACAAAAAAGAAATGATTGGAAAACACGAAAAAAATACATCTTTGTTCTTTCAAACTGATGATATATAAAAATTATGTTAATATAAATATAAATATAATGCTTTAATATATATTTTTTATATTATAATAAAATGAATAAGACTGCAGAAAAAATTGTTTTCGTGTCTTATTGACGAGGTTAAGTGTAAGGTGCCGAAAAGTTTGGTACGGACTCAATGTTTTGGTAGGTTGGCTGTACAAGTATTAGTAAATTGAAATTTTTTTAAGGGTAAGACTAAGGATTTGGTAGTTACATTTATTTAATGACAAGCAAGTATTTGATACTAAGTGTAGCCATGTTGTAGAACAGTGTGAAGGTCAGGTGAAGGGAAATCACATGGACAGTCTTCTACAAAGCAGACAGGTAGAATAGAGATATGCCCTTGAAAGAAAAATGTAGAAATGGCACCAAAAAAGTTAAATACATACAGCTATTATTAGCAATTAAACAATGTTACGCATCAATTCATTCTATTACCTTGTTCGGATCAACTATGCCCGCTGCAGCATGGTGGACAGGGCTAATGGTTATAACTGTATCCTTGTTTTGAATTTCCTAGTACTTCAATGGAAGACATGGACGGAATTTCATATACTGTTGGGAATACTATTATGATCTGATGCCACTCATTGTTCCATTCTTCTTGTCAGTGTTCAATGTTCCATTCTTCTTGTCTACTGTAAATCTCAACTGAACCATTCTCCAGATAATGTATCTGTTTCAATGCAGATAATGTTAGTGTGCATAGTTAGTATCTTAATAGCTATGTTTCTGATGGAAGATTTGACCATGAAGTATCCACCTGGGCACGCTCTCCATCATATTTGTATTCACAAGTAAACTCCACATCCTGGAATTTGTTTAGAATTTCAGTTACACTTTTTGCTGCCTTTGATAGCATAGGTCTAATTGGAACACCAGGAGTAAATTTACAATTCTTTGGAAGCATCCATAGACCCTCCGTAAGCAGTGCAGATATTATTTTGTCATAGTCAGGAAGAACAGAATAGACTTGTTTAACAATATCCGAAGCCTGATGCAAAATGAAACCAGAA
>Ga0123342_1005446_pt1 | contig 18432 bp, 7 predicted proteins | sample Turbeawhitnodule_FD_89960 | JGI IMG/M metagenome (GOLD analysis project Ga0123342, IMG submission 89960) | Root nodule microbial communities of legume samples collected from Mexico - Turtle bean Mexico white nodule | ecosystem: Host-associated > Plants > Roots > Nodule | place: Mexico: Nepantla...
GTTCCCCTCTTTACCAATCAGTACATTCCCCTATCTCTAAAGAAAGGGCTGCTTTAGCTCCTCAATTCGAGAAAGGAAGACTCGTACCTGTTGCTGACTGGGAGTTTCCTATTGTTGCCTATTCTTATGCTTGGATTCTAGAATCTTGTACAGACTAGAAATTATGGTCACGTGGTGGTAAGAAAATCATTCCTAGGTCATGAGCTGAGTGTTACATTGCTACCTCTAACCTGTTCTAACCTAGTCTAATTCATGCTCAGAGCATGGGAGGATTGAAAATAAATTTGACTGGCGTAGAGAAAAATAATTTTGTAGGCTTTATGGCTTTGGCTTAATAAGCAGCATGACTTTTACACCTCTAGGTGTAGTTCATAAATGTACTTATAATACGCATTTCCAACACTGATAAATGTACTTATTATACTGCCACTACAATATAATTATGGTTGTTACTACAACCGTTGTCATCATTATTATTATGTAGGGATGCCCGTTCTAATGTATTGGAAGAGAGCCTTCAAAAACTTGGAGTGGAAAAACTCCACAAAGATGATGTTCAAAAGCTGCAATGGGAGATCTTGGAAGCAAAAATTGGAAACTGGATTCATTTCATGCGTATAGCAGTAAGATGATTGTAGGATTGATGCTATTTTTATTCTCTTCATTATTTTTTTAATTTCTTTAAAAAATGTATACACAAACAGGTGAAATTGTTGTTTGCTGGTGAGAGGAAAGTTTGTGATGAGATATTTGAAGGCTTTGATTCACTCAGTGAACAGAGCTTTGCTGACGTGACCAAAATCAGTGTTTCTATGCTACTCAGTTTTGGAGAAGCAATTGCTAGAAGCAAGAGGTCCCCAGAAAAGTTATTTGTACTTCTGGACATGTATGAAATAATGCAAGAGCTTCATTCAGAGGTATGGCTTTTGGCATGCAAAATCATTAATCTTGTTACTACCTCTTTGGTGTATTGGTTTCATAAAACTTATGAGATCAACTTGTAATGTTTTATTTTATATTCATTATTCAGTCATAATTCTCCTTTTATATCATAATAGCTAGTTGCTGTACATGTCAGTGACTATTCACTTGGATAACTTGTTTGTAGTTTACTTCCCATTGGGCTATGAGGCTAGTAAGGGCCTCAAATTTAATTAATATTATTATTTTAAGAATGTTCTATCATAAATTCCAGGTGTCTGGTGCTTATTGTTTTGTACTTTGAAACTTTCATGTCACGACAATCATGAAATTTGTTTTGATTACTGAACTCCTGTCCTTGCACTCTACCTTGTGCTTTAACATTTTTTTGGATGTCTTCACATCTCAGACTGTTTCTATCTTGCGATTGATAAACCTTTGGGGGCATCTTCTCTTTCCACGTGGATAAATTAGATAGCACGTAGATCTGAGCTGGCTGATCCTCTTTTTGCTTAGAATACCATGAAAGGGAACTTTGGTCTCTCACATACATGAAATTTTTACACAGAAATTCTTGAATAAAAGTTCTGAACTATAATATAGCTACTTTCACTGCTTTTAACATCAACCAGGAAAAACTTAGTAAATATAAAAAAATCTCAGACAGGTGCTCCAACCCATGTCTAGAGTCTAATTTATGTCAATTAAAGCATTTTAATTCTCTCCTTAGTGTGCATCCATGTTAGTGTCATGTGCCACAGTTTTTATTTTCAAGCTCTAACTGATAAGAGGTTAGATTAGTTGCCACCCTAGATATGATATAATATTACAGTAGTGTTACAATCTTGTGACAAACTATTATACCTGACAATTTGCAGATTGAAACTCTTTTTAAAGGCGAAGCTTGCTCTGGAATAAGAGAGGCTGCAACTAGTTTGACCAAACGTCTTGCACAAACAGCCCAAGAGACCTTCGGAGATTTTGAAGAGGCAGTTGAGAAAGATGCTACGAAGACTGCAGTAACAGATGGAACTGTCCATCCTCTGACAAGCTATGTTATTAACTATGTGAAATTTTTATTCGAGTAAGTACGGCTATTTTGTTGTCTGATCCAGTTTGACTGGCATACCATGCCACCAAATTGTTTCTAGCATTTTTTGTTATGTTCACATTGAAAAAGATGTTAGTCATCATTATTTTTTAAAATTTATTTTATATCAGTGGTTTTTGGCTCGTGGAGTTTTTAGTTCATTTCATCACAATATTTGTATTTTTTAGTTACTGAAATTTATTTAATATTAATTTTTTAACTTCAATTATGAAATATTTAGAATTAGCTTATGTTATTTTCATAAAATTGAATATTAAAATTTCAAGTTTTTAAAATATCATCTTTTTTTTTTTTTTTCATATAGTAGAATCCAAACAAAGACTTTATAATTTAAGAAATTTAAAGTGATATAACCAAACAAAACATTTAAAATGAAAGAAATTTAAATAAAGACTATTAAAAAAAATTAAGCATTTCAAATTTTCTAAAATTTTAAAACTCTCCATCCTAAAACTACCTCAGGAAACTTTGCAATCTCATACTTCTATTTTAAGTTTTTATATTTAAGAGAAATTATTTCTTAAAATTTAGTTTTCCTGTCGTATTTAAGAAGGGTGATGCTTATACTTGTCCTCTTCTCTGTGTGGGATTTTGTGTACATTTACTCCGGATCTTCATCATAGATCTGATCTTCACATATTTGATCTGATCAGAATTCTTTAACGTTGCAGCTACCAATCCACCTTGAAGCAACTTTTTCAGGAAATTGAAGGTGGTGATGATTCTTCACAGCTAGCATCTGTGACAGTGCGAATAATGCAAGCTTTGCAAACTAATTTAGATGGGAAATCAAAGCAGTATAAAGACCTTGGATTGACACATCTTTTTCTCATGAACAATATTCATTATATTGTCAGATCGGTTCGAAGGCATGTCTTCAACATGATCAGATTATTAATTTCATTGAATCATATTTTTATCATATTCTGATGGTTCAAAGTTACTTTTTCTCCTAATCCTCTTGTATTTTAGATCTGAAGCCAAAGATTTACTGGGGGACGATTGGGTACAACGACACAGGAGGATTGTGCAGCAGCATGCTAATCAATACAAAAGAAATGCCTGGGCAAAGGTGTTTTCTAGTGACCTTACTGACTGTTAAATGTATTGTGGCTTTCTCAGTGCGTGTTTGGTTAAGTGTTGATAAAATTGATTTTGAAGTGACTTGATTCATTTTTTAATGTTTTTTATTACAAAGGCAAATTTATAATGAAATTCAGTGTAATGGTCGTCTATGCCAATTATACTGTGAGAACCATGGTATTTCTTCTTCTTACATATTGTTGTACAGTTTTGTTTTCATATTTATGCAATCATTTGGCTAAATCCTCGTATGTCATCCTTATTGATTTGTGATTATTTCTGTGGGCACTGCGTCCTAAATTTTGTTTCTTTTCATTGGCAGATTCTTCAGTGCCTGTCTATTCAGGGCCTTACCTCTTCAGGTGGTGGGAGTGGTACTGTTGGTGGTGATAGTATAACTGGAAGCAGTAGTGGTGCTTCAAGAGCAATTGTTAAAGACCGGTAGCTTTTCAGCTGCTTATTGTGGACTTTTTTTAGGGAGAGTAATTTCTTTACTTCTTTTGACATGTCTATGTGTACTGTGTGGTCAGGTTTAAGGCATTCAATGTTATGTTTGAGGAACTCCATCAGAAACAATCTCAATGGACAGTTCCTGACACCGAGTTGCGAGAGTCTCTCAGGCTTGCAGTTGCTGAAGTCTTGTTGCCTGCCTATAGATCCTTTGTCAAACGATTTGGGTTTGTTCTCGTTTGGATTCACTTCAAACATTATTATGCCATTTCTATTTATGTAGGGAATTAGTATCATCCATGAAGGTGAAAAGTTCTCTTCGTCCCCTTTGAGACAAAAATGCATGTATAATGACATCAAATCCTATTGAAAGAAAAAATATTATAATAATTTGAGATTATAGTTATTTTTGCTATCCTTAAAACATGGGGTGAATTGCACTTTATTCCCTTCTAAGTTTTGTGCAAATCAACTTGGTTTGCCAGTTTCAACAGTTCCAGTGTTTTTGGGTCTTCAAAGGGTTTTGTAATCTTTGTGCACCGAAAGTGTTTAGGATGTAACTTTTAGGGAGGTCAACTGAAATTTATTCTGAAATATATCTCAGCCGTTTATATGTGAATCCTCTAGTTTCCCTTCAACTTCCTTACAGTTTTTTCTAGTTACTGATCACTATTTATCCACTCATCTTTGATATGTTTGCATTTGATGGCTTATGGCTTTTGTAAGAACATTCATTTTGCAATGATGCATGATCGGGAACATTGTGTTTCAGGCCGTTAGTGGAGAGTGGAAAGAATCCTCAGAAGTACATCAAATACACTGCAGAAGATTTAGACCGAATGTTGGGTGAATTTTTTGAAGGAAAGAACATGAATGAGACCAAGCGATAAAATAATTGGTAATAAGGTAGATGATGTGGTTTAATTTATCATAATGGTATTTACTATTATGTGGATTGTTTCTTTTCTCACTTGTTATAATTCAGCAGGTTGCATTTGGTGGCCAAAAAGGAGTTTTCATTTTTGTGTTTTTGGTGTTGCAACAAGTGTGATAAGATGGTGATTTCTCTGTATAGTTTCATTTGATTTGTTCATGAGGTTGGTCTTCAAAGCAAATGTAAGTGTGATAATAGAATCTCTTGATTTACTTGAGCATTGATTTGTATCTTATGGGACGGCATGTACAAATGATTGTGTGATTATTATGAATGAAATTTTGGCAGTCATGATTTTGGGCCAATGCATATGGAGCAAACTAGGGACTTGCTGTGATACTCTACCATCAAATTTGAAACATCATTTTATTTACATTTTTTTTCAAATTTTGCAGGCTATATAAATGATACGTTGGGAGGTTAGGAAGGGATGGAATAGAAAAAAATAAAATAAAATCCTGGTTTCTCCTGTTAAAAAATAAAGGCTTTTAAATAAGATTTTAGTATCATCGTAATTTAGTGTTTTTGTTTTATTCTAGTTTCAGCAAGTTTTTCTTTTAGTTTTACTCTCTTGATATTTTTAAACGTTTCATTTTTAGTTCTTGTCGTTTAAATACATTAAAAATGTCCTCATGTGCCCGTTAACAAAAAAATGATGTCAATTATATATCATGTCAATTGTCAGAGTTACTAAAATCAAAGAAAATTATAAGGATTAAAAATTAAAGCAAAAAACATGAGCTGAAAAAAGTTACAATCAAATGATTGCGGCTAGTATGTATAATTTTAATTTAAACTAAATATAAAATTAAAAAATTAAATGACAAGAACAATCACCCAATAATACAATTTATCACTAAATAATTTTTGTTGACCCAAACACTATATATTAACAAACACTTTTATTATAACTCATCACCCATGTCATCAATCAAAATTACATGAAAAAAAATAAAAATTATGCATTTTTTGAACATGTCAGGAATCTAAACTTAATTAGCGAAAGAACCGTGTTTTTTTATTAAAATAATCATAATTAAATTTATGAGAAAGTTTTTAAAGTAAAAAAACTCAACCTTGTTCGTAACTTAATCTAGTTTGACCGGTTTCAATGTAATCGTCATAACATGCAATAGCTCTCTCTACACACGATGAATTGGACAAAGCTTATGAACTTTAATTGTTTTTGCAATATACTTAAATCTAGACTTTTCTAATTTTCATTATAGGTAAGTGAAAATAATATTATTCATTATTCTTTTTGTTATTTAAGATTTTTATGTCATATTAATCAATTAAATAAAAAAGAGGAGAGATGAATTTTATCCGTATTGACGAATTAATTGATTTGTATTATTATATTATTATTAGTTTTAATAATGTAATTAGAATTGATTTGAGACGTATATAAGATCATAATAATAATGTAAGAGAGAGAGGGAAGCATGGCCACGTTGATGGTTAGAGTACCACGAACGGTATATAGCGCGCAACAACGTTCCGTGAAGAATTGGGTTTCTCTTCCGAGAAATTTTGCAATGGCTACTTACTCTGCTGGTAATCTCATACAATAACCATCGCTGAATGCATTTTAAGCTATGGATTCATTTGGCTTTGTTTTCTTGAATTTGAAGGCAGGGAGAGGACTTTCAAAGAATCATTCGATTACAGTGCAGCCAAGCAGCGCTACGCCGATGGCATAATTCCTCACATTCTGCATCTGTACTGTATAACCTTTTCACTGCTTCCATCTCTTTCTCTTCTCTTCCCATCCATTCATTTTAATTCAACACGTCGTTTCATTTCAGGTATGGATCGTGCGCAACGTCTCGCGACTTTGAAATCTATGCTTCTAATGCTTCCTTCGAGGATCCGCTTATGTGTGCTCGCGGGTCTGCATTTTTTTATTCTTCTTTCTTTCGGTTTTCCCTCCAATACTCACTAAACGCTGGATTTTGATTCACGCGTACTGCAGGGTGAAACAGATCAAATCAGCGTTCTATTCTCTTCCCAAGGTTTTCTTTGCTTCCTTTTTTCTTCTCTTGCTTTGGATATTCTAAATACAGTCCTGATCTTCCCGGACCAATGATTGCCTCAAAATCTTTATATGTTACAGAACATCAGGTTAAATTTCTCAGTAAGTACTTATAGAAAAAGATAATAAGAACTCCGATCAATTAAAATCAACTCTTGCACTTTAGCTTTTATAGAAACTATGTCATTTAATTTTTCTGAATGATAGGATAGGAGGATAAGTTGATTTTCACTTATAAGCAAAAATTTAGTTCTCGTCATATTTGTCAAAAGATATACAAATTTCTGTTCAAGATATAACAGTTTCTGAATAGTTGGTTGTAATGAATGTACCATTTACCGGTAATAAATTAGAGTCCATTCTAGCTTTTATTTGATAATTCTTGCACTGACTGAAAGGACAATACAAAGAGTATCATGTATAAATTGTTATATAATGGAATACTTCCTGCTTGCAAGCTGTTCTAACCCTGTTATCTTTCTGTTGACATTGTGTCACCAAAATATGAGTAACAGTGATAAGCCTTGAGCTTCTAATGTTAGTGGATCATCAAGCATGTGATAGAAGTAATTTAACAGGAAGAAATGCCTTTCCTTTTTGTTCTTTAGAGTGGAAGAAGTTTTTTTATATTAGAAGCAAATTAGTTATCCTACAATGGCTTGTTTAATAGTAGTATTAGATAAAATTTATCTCGTTTCAGTCCTTTTCTTAATGTTGAGTTAATTTCCAAACTCTATTTGTCTGCATATATCTCAGTTTTTTAAGGAATCAAAGATTGTGGAATACAGTATCAAAGAAAATATGGTCTCACCAGGAAAAGGAGAGGTTAGTAAATCTGGTGACTCAATTTATATAGTATATGTAGCACTTCAATCTTTTGTTTTGTTTAAAAGTTCAAGTGCATGCTTGATCTCTTACTGGATGATCCAAAATGATGGATGTTGTGTACAGATATTAATTGACAATAAGCAATACTATAAATTCTTGGGGAGGAGTATAAACATGGTATCGCTAATCAAGTTGTATATCGAAGAGGGTAAAGTCGTTCGCCATGAGGACTGGTATGTATTAATCTACTGAACACTCTGTTTTCTGCTTTCCTTAAAAAAAATCAATTTGACATTTTAAGATTACTTAGGACTCCTTACTTTTAATTTAATAGTACTAGAAATATTTGCAACTTATCCTATATTGTCGAAGAGTAATATTTTTGCCACTGAAGAGAACACATGGAGTGAATGTTGAATAGAAGATTGTTTTGTAATTTATAGATAATCTTGCGCATCTATTCAATTAGCCATAACACAACATTCATATCATGCTACCACTATGTGCTCGTATATATACACTTGCATCTACAATTCTGCATGTGCATGAAGAGAGGGAGCATGTTTTTTCATACAAATTGATAAATGGTGGTTTCAAGTAACTGTAGAAGTTATTATAATTTAGTGCTCGTCCCAAAGATATAAACTAATAGTGGTCCCTGAAGAAGTAAACATTTTTATGTCAGGTTCTTCGATTTTTTTTTTTGGATTAAGGTTAGTAATACTATACTTTAATATGAACACGATGAGTTTATAGCTGAGTAAGTGAGTGCAGTTAAAATTTAGAAGAGAATTAGTTCCTTTGAAGTAGAAGGAATGGTTAAAAATATCTGATAGGGCTGAACACAGAAAAAAATTACAAAAGAATTTGAAGTAGATAAAAAAAATGGGCGCCTATAAATTCTTTACTTTTATAACCAGGGATTATACTGAAAACTGAAATTAGTTTGATTTAAAAATCAAATATTCATTTGAACATAATTTTTATTATTGGATTGGAATTATTTAATTTTGCAAGGATACTCATTTAACGAATCCTTACATAAAATTGTAAATTTTAAATAATAAATTGAAGGCAAGTGAGATAGAGTAAGAGTGTATTGATAGCAACCTCTAATGGTTATTATATATGCATAATTTTACTGTTTAATTTTATAATTATAAGGATGGAAAAGTAATTCAACCCTCCCTTATCCTTGTGAATCAAAGAAAATAAATTATTGTCTTTCCTTCACTCCATTAAAATCTATCTTTTCCTTAATTTTTCAATCAAACATGATGTTTAATTAAAATTTCTTCCTTCCTTCCCTTTCTTCTCTCCTCTATTAAAATCTCTTCCTTTCCGTCTCAATTTGTTTTGCATTGATTATTTTTATTACCGAAATATCTTTAATTATTTTATATTTTCAGTCAATAAACAACCATTGTTGTAAATTAATAAGATAATGTCTCTTTTATGATGGGAAAGATGGAAAAATATTTCTAAAATAACACACTAACTTTTTTATTTATTTTTAGCATATTATGTGAAATAATTATCTAAATAGCAGTTGTACCAGTTTGGAATTCGATTTTCTGAAAATCAAACTCTGAGTATTTTTTTTTCTTCTTTATTTAAAAATAAAAGGAAAATAATTTTAAAATTTTAGAAAATATTATCTTGAAAATAAATATTTAGAATTAAATTATTGAAAAATATGTATTATAAAAAATAAAAGTTAGAAAGGTAATCACATTAAGGAATAATATTTTTGAAAAGTAGATATATTAAAAAGTAATAATTTGGAAAACTAATTATATTAAGAAATAATTATTTAAAAATTATTTAGAAAAGTAATTAATTTAAGAAATAATTAATTGGAAAATAAAAAAATGTGAAAAATTAATTTTTTAGAAAATTAAATATTTAGAGAAGTGATTATTTAGTTTTGTATTGAATTAAAAAATGTAAAAGTTTAGCTATTTGTTTATACAGATTAAGTAAATGTAAATATAAAAATGTGAAAATAAAGTATTTTCAATTTCTTTATTTATACAATTTTAAAATTCATTTTTAACCCTAAAAATAATTAGTAAAATAATTATGATAATAAAAATAGGGATAAATAATAATATATTCTTTTAATTTTATTTTTTTCTATGAAAATTTTCAAACCAAAATTACGAAAACAATTTATTTCAAAATTTATAATTGTTAATTTTTTTAATTTACATCTCTTTGTAAATAATTCTTGTTTAAAATATATGTTTTGTAAATAATTATTTATTTCTTCAAATAATTATTTTATAAATTATTATATTATATATAATTATTTTTCTAAATAAATATTTTCTTAAAAATTATTTTCCTAACCAATTGTTTTTTAAATAATTACTTTTTAAAAACTTAAAATTATAAATTTCCTTTCCATGAAAAAACAACAAAAATTAAAATTGAGTTCAAAGTTCGATTCTGTGGAAACCAAATTCTGAATTGGTTTTCTAGCGAAATTATATCCAATTAATACGAGAAAAAACCGAATTCTGAACCCTTACATTAAACCGTGTTATTAGGATAATTGTTTGATATATTAGGTAGAAAAAAAAGTTTGCTATTTTGGAAGAACTTCAAAAAGATGATTAGCAACAAATCATTAAGATAAGTTGAATGATCAGTGTTTTCTCTCCTCACATTAATTGTCGTGATCAATTGAAATTCAGTGTGTAACACTTTAGCCAGGGTACATTGGTTATTAGAACTTGCAAAGGAGGGGCAAATTTGCAAAAGGGCTTTGCTTGTTTTTCAGGAGTGCAAGATCTTTATGTACATCATTTGGTTCATTTTAACTCGTTGGCTTCACAAATGCACCCTAGTTTCCTGTGATGTAAATGATTTCAATAAACTATAAATTATGCATCATTTTGGGCCGTTGAAACTAAGTCAATATATTGTTTTTTCTATATACCTATGAAAAATAACTGAAGGCTCAGGTAAAATTTTCTTGTATGTTCCAAAAACAAAATGTAAATATTTCTTCAATGCTTAATAACTGCAGCTATGTGACTAAATTTTATGTTTCCATACCCAATAGGTGGGACAAAAAACCAATTAGGAATAGAGCAACGGCGAAGGTGTCATTTTTCGGTCGAATAGCAGAAGTGAGTCGCAGAGGGTCAATGCTGGCAACGCATCTGCTTATGAGGTTTGGGAAGGACCCAAGAACGTGAATAACAAAAATCCTTGCAAAATACTATAAACTTTATTATATGGGCCTGTATATGGTACTTCATGTTCGTACCTGATCTTATTTGTAAAGCATATTTGTATTATCATGTTTAGTTCTTGTGGCCCGTATTTGCAATATATTATTTTGCTGACAAAAAATGTTTATTTCTTGTGCTTATGATGAATACTAGAATATATTTTGATGAAACATACTGCTTGCGTTTGTTTTAGGGGTAAAATATACTTAACGTTTAAGATTACACATTTTGTTGAAATTTATTATATTTATACATGCTAGAACTGAATTCTATAAATTATATGTTGCGTGGTACATTTAGCACGATGAGAAATAAGAAATACATATGATGAAATTGTTAGATACTGTGTTATTTGCATTGTTAGTTGAAGGGCAAAATAAGGAAGAAGGAGGTGAAAAAAAAGTTTGTAAGCAGCGTTTGTTGTAATGTTTTAACTTTTGGGAAAGCCATTCTCGTTAACTTGAATGGCAACCTCCCTTTTTGACTGGTCATATTAGCCTTTAGAACAAAGGTGATTCCTACACAACATTCCTCCCACTAATGGCCTTATGGATCCATCTTTGTGTTGTCCCCAGCTAGTTGAAGGATCCAAGGTCAGTGCAGAGATGATGCTATGAATGTGTCTGAGAGAAATGTCCACAATTATACACTGATTATTGGGAGTTCTAGATCCGAGAAATCCCTTACTTTCATGCAAAAATTCACTTGTAATAATAGAAAGAAGAGAGAACTAAAAAGAGGGTGGCCTTCTAAGGATAAAGGGAACACAGCCATTCAAACTTTATTGTTTTCTCTCTTTCTTTCCTAAAGACTGCAAAAGCTCAAGCTGTGGAAACTTTGTCTCCATGCCACTATCTCCCTTGCCTCAATAGTATAAAAAGTTTTCAATTTATATCCTACTAACACACAATCCTCACTTTACCACGCAACCCAAACACTTTTATTCTAACAAAAAATTGTTTACTATTTTAAACTTTCTCATAATATTCGATTCATATATTTTAAAAACAGAGAATTCAATAAACGATGTTTGCTATATGTTCAATATTTTATATATGAATGAGACACTCACTGATTCTCTTCTTTTCTTTAATGAATCCCTCTACTGAATGTCAATTATTTGAAGTCTTTAGAATAACATTATCATTTTATTTAACTTTCTTTATTTTATATCGTCATAAACTTGCAACCTATGATCATTGCACAACGCATCCCAACGGCCAAAAGGTTCTTTAATACCAAGATATTACACCAGTCGTTTTGGATACTTTAAATCTTACAAATATGATCTATAAATCATTACAAAGGAAGAAAAAGTAAAGATAAAGAGAATTTGAAAAGCATGACCCCACTAATTGTATTCTTTTTAGGGGTCATTAATGCTTTAAAGCATTCAAAATGTTGATACTTTTCAAAGGCAGTGCAACTTTTGTTCTTTGCTTTGAATATTGCAGTTCTTTGTCACCCCAAACGACCCATAGTACCCCAAACTTTTTATTAGAAGTCGTCAGTACCGTTTTAAAATAAATATTATAAAAATTAATAAATTTGTATTATAAAATAAAATTAATTTATGATATATATTATAATTTATAAATATAAGTTGATTTTGTGAAGTTGAATAAGATTTAAAATTTATTTTTCAATATTAGTATGAGAGTTATCTAAAATATTTTATAATAAAAGTTTTTTAAGTTTATTGAGCTGTAATCGAGAATGTTTGTTTGATTATAAATAATAAAAAATTTAAATTAATTTTATAAAATTGAATTAAATTTAAAAATTTATCTTTGAAAATAATTTATTATAAAAAATTATAGTTTAACCACGTTATAATTTCTTTTACACTATTAGGAGATAACCTATTTTCTCTTGAAAACATTAATATCTTTGATAAAATATTTTTTTTTCAGAAACATGATAGGAGATGTTTGGAAAACAAACTCCTAAACAAAAGAAAATAAAGCCAATGCTGTTTAACATAAGTGATTGAGGATTTTATTTAAACTCTTGTCTTTTTCTTAGGTGTGGGGTTTGAATATCTAAACACTTTCACTTAACTATGTATTCAAATCTTTGGACATCATTTTTCCTACTTAGACAATCCTTTTTTAAGAATATGCTCCAATATTTAAGTACTAGTTAAATAGCTGCAACAAATTAGGCTTTCACACTAATTATCTAGATGATTTTTCATTACAAAAGTTTCAACATGCTACTTCACACCTACGAGTCATTTTGTTCTATCAATTTATAATTCAGCAAAAGAAAATAAAAATTGATGAGTCAAAATATGGTTGATACATTTTGAATTAATTTGACTCCTTCTTCCCTTCATTTTTTTTTTCATCTTCTAATAAAATAAAAATATTGTAAAATATTTTAATTTCTGATTCAATTTTATAAAATAATTCACTTATATATTATGAAATTTAGGATCTTCAACACTCTTTACGTTAAGACTGTCAACTTATACATGAGACTATATATTTATGAGTGACCAGATAGCAATTCAATGACGTGATAAGTCCAACAAACTTTTACTATAATAAATTTTAAATAATTTTAATATTATATTATAAAATAAAATTTAAGTGAAACTCAATTTTATAAAATCGACTCCATAAGTATGCATATAGTCACGTGAGATCTTCAACAACTAATCACACTGGATCAGTCAATGATTAAGATTTAACTGATTAATTAATTATAAGCACAACCAAGTGACATTCTATTCGTTTTGCATTACAAAAATTGGTGAGTTGAAGCACGTTCTTGATTATTTATATAATATTATATGAAATGGCAGCAGTAGCAACAGCAGCTGCCTATTATGGACTGTTTTGTTCATAAAATAAGAGCATACACATTCTGAATTTCTCTTGCTTGATCCTATAAAGATTTACTCTACAAAAGTCTCTTTCTCCTGTCGGATTGTGTATAATTCATGGGGATTGGTTCAATGGTCTGTCCCTCTTCAACAAAGCAACCTAATTAATATATTTTTGATGGAAGAACACATTAATGTCACAAGTAGAAAATCTGGAAAGATTTTATTACACAATATCAATGTAGATATGAACAGATGAAGAAGTATGAACATGGGTTTTTGCTATTAAAAAACAGTAATAAGAACTTGTGTTATATCACATCCCATCTTCCTCTAATGGGTACGGTGCTCAAGAACTTGGTGATACACTATGGTTTTCTCACTTTACTTTTGCATAAAGTAATTCATACTCAGATAGTGGATAACATGCCTATCAATATTGAAAATGGTAATAAAAAAATATTTATAGTTCATATAATTCTCATTCTGTTCAAATTTTAATTAATATTTTTTAAAAGTTTGCAAGTACAAATCCCTATGCATGTATATAATTTTGAGGGTAATGTTTGTTTTCTTCTTCTTGAATTTCACAAAATCAATACTCTAATACCTTTGGCAGACTATTCCTCTTGCCAACCTCGTACACAAGAGAACAATGAAAAATGGAGTGTGTTTGTTTGTGCACCAGCATATATATTTATAAAATGTATCGTGTAAGATAATTATTTTTATACAAGAGTTTTTGTATAGATAGTTAAATTAAAAATAATGTATAGATCAATTTCCTTTAAAAATAAGTCTTTCATATACATAATGTGTCTTTATGAGCAATGTTATTCTAGATTAGATTTATGGTCCAATTTTTACAATAGTTTTTTTTTAAAAAATATTTTCAACCTTAAAATATAAGTGTTGAACCGAACATATGAACTATTTAATATATGTGAGTGTATAAAATAAATAACATTTGTACTACTAGTAGGTTGAATACTGATTACTCAGCATCCCAACATCTCTCACACTATATTTCGTAAAATGATTAGCAACATCATTTAACAATTATTACATGATAACTATACATAAACCACTATCAAGAAGCAATTGGCTTCTACTAAACCTGGTTTGACGATTCTTACACTTCCATACACCGGAAAGTCCAATCCTGTTGTTACAAATGTGAATCCCCTAAAGTCAAAGGTAAGGAGTATCATATCATAAAAGTCTTTCACACACACCCTAAACTAACTTGAGTGTCAAAATGTCATTGTAGGTACCCATGCCAAGAGAGTCGATAAGACTCGAGACCGATGACCAACAACCGAGAAGATTAAAGACTGAAAAATTTAAATTGTGATAGTAAGAAAGTTTCATCATGCAAAATCAATATTCTTTTATATTATGTTTATGGTTTCTATCACTACAAGAAAATCAATAGAAACTAATTTTAAAAACCAAAATAATTAGTTACTATTTGATCAAATTAGAAACCATTTTATAAACCAAATAAATTATTGGTATCTAATTAGCTGTTTTAACTACTAATCATTTAGATTCTAAATTTGATAGCAAAAATCTTGGTAGCAAAAATCTTGGTAGCTAATTAGATACTAATTTAAAAACTATTTAAAAATAATATAAACTAATTTAAAAACAAAAAAAAAATTAGTCTTTAAAATGGTCTCTAATTTAGTCAATAAAGCAACTGATTATTTTTTTTTTCTAAAATTGGTTTTTATTCAACGAATTTTTTGTAGTAGTGTTAAATACAAATTTAGAAACTATTTTATAAATTTTTATTAATAATAGAAACTATTTTAAATATGAATAAATTTTTAGTCTCTTATATTAACTAATTATTTTTTATTTCTAAATTTAGTTTCCAAAGTCAAATATTTTCTTAACAAACCGTATATAAAATATAATAGAAGAAGGATAAGTGTTATAAGGCATAGAAGTCTTAGCATAGTGAGTTTGTGAAAGTTACGAGGATAGTTTCCACTATATGCTAATTTGTAAAGAAAAGTGACACAATCTTTTGGAAAAAGAGCCGTAGGTTTCTTGTAAGTAAGGGAAGGCACATATTAATTTAGGGAAAATGTTTTTGCTAAAGAAAGGTCAATTTTATTTTTGTGTCGTTCTTTGCATCTTTTTGTGCATTAAGGATCAAATTATACCTATCTTTAAAAGCCTTTCACACTTTGCTACCAATATTTACTTTGGGTCACTTCAGTTTGGTTTTGTAACTTTTCTTTTCCTACTTTCTTTGAAAGGAAAAGAAACAAGAAAAAAAAAAAGAATTGTTTTATTTTTATGCTTACGTAGTTGTACTTAAAGGGTAGGGTTTAATGTTGAAAAATAGAGTTAAAAAAAGAAGGGTTAAGTTTTATTCTGCCAGATCAGCATGGCAAGCTAGCAACTTACTGGCACAAGATTTATTTTAACATATATCTAAGCAAAACAATAGCTGAAAATATTAGGTTTAATTACACTTTCACTTCTTAACTATACTTTTATAATTTTTCCATCTAAGTTTTTTTTATACCTTTTACTATCAAAGTTTGAAATTTTCATAATTTTATCGATTATTAAATTTATACCAAATCGATGTCATGTTATGGAAAAATAATTAATTAAAACAGGTATCATTTTACAAAAATTCATATGAGAACCTTGATTCTTGATTAGTATTTTTAGGAGGGAAAAGTTGGATGAGTATATATAAAAAGTTTTAGAGATGGAATAATCGAATATTGTGAGGTAGAAAAAGCAATGTCAACTTTAAACAAGTGTCATATTTTGTCACATATATATGGATGCAATTGGTATTTGATAGTTAAAATTTGTTCCCTCCATTTATGAGTTTTAGTGTGAGAATTCAAAAGGAAGGAATCAAGGGAATGTTTATGTACTCATTAATTCCATCTATGGCATAATTCTACTAACTTCATTCCTTTTCAAACTTTTCACAACTTGTTTTTTCTTTGCACAATGCTTACGCTACCAAATATTCTTTCTTTTAAATTAAGAGTCTTAATTCCTTGAAAACACACTTTAGTTTTATTTGCAAAATATAATAAGTAGTATATGAAAATGGAGAGCCTTTGCAATGTGCGAATATTCAAAGTTTTGATTATATATATTTAAGAAAGCATGTTCATACTTAGATTATATATATATATATATATATATATATATATATATATATATATATATATATATATATATATATATATATATATATATATATGTTGCTGTGACTAGACCACTTTTATGGTAAAGAGAATATGAGAAAGACGGTCTCAATCATTCAAATGTCATTAAACATTAAATAATTATATGTATTTAGTTAGGCTTCCACATAGCTAATTTATGTCAGATAAAAAGGCAATCAATAAAAAAATTATACTGATATTTTTTTTAATTAAATTTAACTTGTTAACGTCAGACATAAGGTTGTTTCATGTAAATGGTTTTTAAATTTCTATTTGAATCTTTTTCTCCTGATTTTTCTCTCTCGCAAATGGTGATTTCTATTACGATTTTGGTTTTCTTTGGTAATAATTTTAACCAATTTGTGAAGGTTTTATCAGTGACTCAAACAATGATTTTGTTGGTTCCTTTTGATGGGTTTTGTGTATAATTTCTATTCAATTAGATTGAGTTTCAATTTTTCACTAAGAATAGTGGTCTAAATTATAAGAAAATGGTAAGAAAAAAATATTTCTTATTCTCTTGTATTTATAGTACTCAATGTATAGCAAATATATACAAGTGTATGTAAACTTTCTCTCTCTAAATTACAACCTAATTAGGTAGGGATCTACTAATCATGAGATTATATAATTATTAAATTAATAATTACATATAATTGTGTACAATATCATACAATAATTGCATACAATAATTGTGTATAATTTGATAATTATTATTTACTTATCATGAACACTCAACTTGTGTCGCAGCGTAAAAAACTTCCTTGTCCAGTACCTTCATAAAAATATCTGCGAGCTGATACTGTGTCGGTACATATGAAAGACTGATTATCTCGGCTTGTAATTTTTCTCGTACAATGTGATAATCTATATCAATGTGTTTTGTGTGCATTCATGAAATATTGGGTTTGCTGCTATATGTAATGTTGCTTGATTGTCACAAAAAAGTTGAGCTGGCAAGTTACATGACACCTTTAAATCTTGCAACCGATATCGCAACCAAGCTATCTCCAAACAAGTATTGGCCATCGTGCGGTATTCTGCTTTCGCAGATGATGTTGATACGTTTGTCTGTTTTTTTTTATTTCCATGAGATAATAGAGGAACCAAGAAAAATACAATACACCTAGATACTGATCTCCGAGTTGTCTGACAACCTCCCCAGTTTGAGTCGCAATAAGTTGTCAATGTCAAATTGTTCTCAGATGGCAATAATAATCCTTGTCCCGGTGATCCTTTGATGTACTTTAGGACTCGAATTGCAACATCCCAATGAGGTTTCCGTGGAGCTGTATATATTGACTTAGGGTCCGAACCGAAAATACTATGTCAGGCTAAGTAACCGTGAGGTATATGAGTCGTCCCACAAGTCGCCTGTATTTGACTGGATCCTTTAACAACTCTTCACCGTCTGATGTGAGTTTTAAGTTTTGCTCCATTGGAAATTTGTCTGGACGAGCACCTGTGAGTCCCGTATCCTGCAAAATATCAAACGCATATTTTCTTTGGAACGGGAAAATTCAATGCTTAGAAAATATTTTAAGTCTCCAAGATCTTTAATGCGAAATTGTTGTAATAGACAGTCTTTAAGACGCTGAATTTCTATCAAATCATTTCCTGTCAAAAGAATATCATCAAAATAAATCAAAAGGGCAATAAATGATGAGTTATTCTATCTTGTGAATAGAGAGTAGTCTGTCTTGGACGGTTGAAATCCTCCAGATTTAATCACATGAGAAAATGTTGAAAACCATGTTTGGGATGCCTGTTTGAGACCATAAAGGGA
>Ga0123342_1005447_pt1 | contig 18430 bp, 11 predicted proteins | sample Turbeawhitnodule_FD_89960 | JGI IMG/M metagenome (GOLD analysis project Ga0123342, IMG submission 89960) | Root nodule microbial communities of legume samples collected from Mexico - Turtle bean Mexico white nodule | ecosystem: Host-associated > Plants > Roots > Nodule | place: Mexico: Nepantla...
AGGAGGCCCAATAGCATGTAAGCCCAACAAATATATTAACCTAATTCTCACCTATATAAGTGAGATATTTTGGAAATAGAAAGAAGGAAGAAAAGTTGATAGTTAAATCTAGTTTAGTATTCTATGACATAGTTAATTCATAGTTAATGATAGAATAGTTAACAACCTATTCCCGCTGTTCTATCAGAGTGTGTGTACGAAGAAATAGTCTGTATTTGGATCTCTAGTATAATAGGTAAAATAATGGTTATATATATTTGAACTGAGGTTTAAAATTATACACAATTGTGTGGCCTAAGGCACTAAGGTATACAGAATTTTCTTACAAAAATGTATCACGTATTAATCGTGCTAAAACCCGAGACGATAATCTGCTAACAATATCAGGAAGCACTTTAACAGAGATGCCCGGCAGCACTGGGAGAAGCTCTTGAATAATCTGAGGAATATTCAGTACCTAAGGCCAACACAAACAAATAGACAAATAAATAAATAACTATCTTGAACACGTTTAGCTTAAAACGATAATCCTGCATATACTATATTTATAGAAAAAAAACTGCTGCAAAGAGTACAAAAATAAATGGAAGTGGAAGCAACCCTCCCTCTCTAGATCACTCTTTCTAACATATTTTTGAGTTTTTTTTTATTGGTTAAAACTGATAGGGTATTATAACGTCTGAAGAGATTCATTGAATAAAATGAGACCCACCAATTTTGTAATTTTTAATAAATTTCAAGTTTGTTCAGAAGTGTGTGCTTGCATTTGTCAAAATAATAATCATGATTTTGATTGGTGAATTCTTCATTACCTGATCAGATGTTCTTGATAGGGAACTTCCTGCAGTCAAGAATTCCACCACCATCTGCACATTGTTCAATATAACTTCATCCTCTTCAGTTATGCTGGGTATTAGAGCCGCAGTCTTGAAGGGTCCTAAAGTAGGCACCATACTGAAAACAGGGGTTGCATTCTGAATTCCTAGTAAGGACATTGTTCTCACCAGTTGTTCCCTTGTTACTGCATCAATTCCCTTAACAATCTGCGCTCCACCAGCAATAAAGTCAGTCAAATATTTAGAAGCCATAAACTCCATAAATGCACAGAAGTGAGGCATTAGCAGACATTCAAATCTCAGTAACTTCAACAAACTAGTTTCTCGCACACAACATTACTTTATTATGATTTATGACACTGATACTATAGTATTTACTACAAAACTATATTTACAAACAACTGCCACAATTGTTATAGACTTAACTGAGCAAGCATAAAATTCACATAATCCAATTAAATATCTTGAAATATTTACATATTTCATGTATTCTAGTGTTTTTCTTTTTTCGAATAATCACTATATCCATGTGGGTGCATGATGTGCCAACTATATATTCACACCCGCACCCCTATACAAAATTATAGAGGTTCCCCGACTGAAAATCATAATGAATGCAGTCAATTTTTTGTGCTGACATCAAATCTGAAGAAATTATGTCAATACTTGTGATAAAATGTGTTCCATACTAGAAGACGTAAGAAGCTCGGCTAAACTCAACAATAATTGGATATGTAAAAAGGTCTAGCTGATCTTTCTCATGTCCTTATGCTGCCAAGACAGTTTAAGTGCCTATCAGTAATCAAGAACAAAAATAATCCCCCAAGTTCTGTTGTTTCATTTATTTTCAATTTTTTTCCTTTTTGTAGTGCATAGCTTTTTCTAATTGTAACTTAAGCAGCAATTGGGGCTAAAATTATCACGAGATTAGTCAAGAAATTTTAAATTGATATGGTTATAAGTACTACTATTAAGTATGCATTTATACCAGTACCTTCATTATTTTTCACACTAAGCTTTCAATAACACAACATCTTATGAATTGAAGAGGTATCAAATTCCTTCATTAACCAGATAGAAGACATGATTTGAAACATTATACGGAAAACATGTTATGAATTCTAATTACAGTATTCTCCATCAATTTATGAAATGTCACTATTGACCAAATAACTACAGAAACACAAATCATATTATGTATTAAAGATTTCTTTTTTGTATTTTGATAAAAAAATTATTAACAAAGGAGAGATACAAATTCTTAAAGACACAAAACCAAGAATGAAAGGGGAAAACAAAAAACTTCATTAATATTCCTGTGTAGTTGCCGAGTTCAATTCAAAAGAAACTATGCATAACAAAATAGCATAAAACAGTGAATGAATTGAATGTCATGAATTATTTTAGTTCATCTCTTTCTCATATAATAGATAAACATATTGAAAATCTGAATTTAAAAACTTCTATAGATTCTTACTTTTATACTATTTGTTAGGATACGCTAAACAAACAAGAAATCAAAGAGAGTCCAGGACAAGAAGGTGAAAATCAGTATTTCTTCTGGAAAGAGTAAATAACAAAATTCCTTTGCACTTAGAAAGATCCAAAGTAAACAAGATAGGAAGCTGTATTTAAAAACATTGATAACTATCAGCTGAAAAAGGTGATTTTAGATATAGAAAAAGGAAAAGAAATGAAATACAATGAGTAACACAAAATTGTTATTAAAATGCGACAATGTACTTATAGTTATACATTCATAAAACCACACTAACCGTTGTTTTTACTAATCATAACCCTAATTTAAAGAAAGAAATCATGATAAGATAATTAGATATGGTAACTAATCTAAGAGGACAAGCAAAGATATGATAAAATATATTTTATATTTCCATATATTATAGCGATAACAAACTAAAGTTTTTTCAATGCCTCTAGAAAGTACCTCATCCAAAAGAAATTCTCGGAAAAAATTCCCCCTATCAGACAACAGAAACGCTAAAGCTGCCCTTGTTTGCACTGGCTGCTGTGGTTGAGGCATAACGGATTGGAATCCTGGCAACAAATATTCTGACTGCCTAGTAGTAAGAATTCCAAGCTCAGCCATATTCCCATTCATACTCTCTCCACCACCACTTTTGGCAGCTGTAATAAAATTCTCAAAGGCTTGCATGACATCAATAAATCTTTCAGCATCAAAAACTCCAGATTTCCCATATATAGTGTAACGTAGAGCATCCCTTAGCCGAGGAGATTCATCTGTGAGGAGCCTCTATAAGAGAAAATGATTAATGTCAATTCAGCTTACTCAGAATAATCAAAAGAATGTAATAGAATAACACAAGTCAGTTTATCATACTGGTTCCATGTTCAAAGCAACTAACTGGGCAAGGAGATTCATTATTTTGTGTCAAGTGAAAACAATTCAAAACTGGTGTAGAAAATTTTGATGAAGTGTTTGTCCTAATTAAAAAAATTGAATACAAGTTGTTTTTCTTCCCATGCATTCTGTTAAAAATTGATATTCCTACTTCATGTGCCTTCCTCTAAACTGGGAACACCTCAAATTTAAACAAAGTTAGCCCCCTTATTTCCAGGCGCTAGACAGAATTTTTTTCATTCAATCCACATGCCATTGGCTTCATTCTTTTTTCCGTTGAATGATACGATCTAACCAATATAGCCTAATAAAATCTCACTGATTATCCCTTTATCACAGTTCATGATTACGATCTTGGAAATAAAAACCAATGGAGAATCTTATGTGTGTCAAGTAAGACTCAAAGTCTCAAGCAAATACACAGTGATGAATTGTGCAGAAAATTAACATGAACATGTACCCATTGGGAAAGAATATAAGCCAACATCTAAAGAACGAAACAGATAACCAAAAATTCCTCAGACTATTATACCTGCGCAATATACGGATAGGCCTCATCAACGATGGCAAAATCAGGGTTTCCTACTAAGGCTATCCCTTCCAGAACACCAATAGCTCTAATTATAAGGGCAAAGTATGGGGGTATCCTAAAAGGATAATCAAAGGTAATTTGGGCTAAATCCGAAGCCAGCTCCTGAAAATTGATGTTTTTAGCCCCTCCACCTTCTAATGCCTGATCAAAAACCTTGGCAAGGACAGGCAAGATAGGCTCCAAATTGACACCATCTGGAATGAAACCAAGTTTAACAAAGTCTTTTACTATGGCTTGATAATCCCGATGGATGAGATGAGCAATTGCTTCAATCATGCCATACTTTTGATCATCTGTCAGTTTTGTCACAAGCCCTGAGTGCAACATAAAACTTCCATCATTTGCTATGATGATTAGGATCTTGGAACAAAAGTAAACTAAGCAATATAGTTGTTCATTCATGTAAACAGGACCACTGTGAAGAACAATATCCAGGCACAGTTACGAATAAAGCACCACACTTTTCTAATTTTTTTAAAGATAGGCGATAAGCATCCAAAAAAATTGCCATGTTTCCAATTCCAGTATTGCTACTATATTCTTGTAAATTCACATTTAATTTTCCATAAACAAATTGTTCTTGGGGAACCACAACAAGAGTTAAATTGCATCATTAGGTAACGGAAGCACTTTTGTTTTATATTTGGAGTGTATGATGAAAAAAATCTCACTATTCCCATCTTTAAATTGAACAATTCTAAAATCACCTCCAATACCTTCCCAAGAGAATACTGATTTTTTTTATGTATCCAATAATTAAATATATAGTTCACCAAAAATATTATGTTAAATATAATATTATGTTAAATATATTTATTCTTTCTTAATTACTTTCTTACAAAGATTTGTAAGAAGATATAATGTTACTCATTCAAATTATATTGAAAATATTTCATAAAATACTGAAGGAAAAAAATTTCTAAAATAATTTTCTAAATCTTATCTAATAAATTTTTAACCAGTAACTACATACTTTTCCAATTCGTTGTATGATCAGGAATGGATATTCCTTTTTCAGCCAAAAAGAACAGAGTGGATATTTTCATTTCAAAATAAGAAATGGAAAATTAAAAAACCATGATGATAAATGGTGCTGTAAAAATAACGTCTTCATGATTATATATAAAAACAAGAAGGAAATATATAGTTTCTTTCTTATAATACTTTGTTAAATAACAATTTTTATCAGACTTGGGACAGTAGACCTAGCACTAAAAGAAGAAGTTGCATCTATCTCTCCCTAATCACAAGTAAAAAATTAATCTGCAAATATACAATATTTCAGTACCAACTGCAACAAAAATAACTTTTACCAAAGTCAAGTATGGCAAGTTTTCCATCAGGAGTGCGGATCAAATTTCCCGGATGTGGATCAGCATGAAAAAATCCAGTATCAAGAAGCTGAAATAAAAGGAAAATATATTAATACAAAAATAGAATAGTTAAGCCAGAATTTATTTATTAATATATAACAATACTTTATTGGAATACAAGACTGTCTGCACACTTGCAAATTGCAATAACCATAGGCAATGCAATATGCACATGGACCCAAGTTTAGGAATGTCACCGTGTTACATTAAACTACACAACGGTCTACTGAATATTAGAAACCTTAGTAAATAGCCTACCTATTGTAAGGTTAAATAATCAAATATATAAATAAGATGAATGACACACAATGACTGCATTAGAAAAATGTTAGCTGAAAGCTGAGTGGTTCTAATGCATAATATCAGTGAAAGCACCAAAACTACCTGTTTCAGATAGCAGATGACTCCAACATTAACTAGCTCTCCAACATCACTTTCTGTGCTCTGCGAAAGCTTTTCTCCATCAATCCATTCTGTGGTAAGAACCCTCCTTGATGTATATTTTTGGTAGGTTCTTGGTATGACAACCTGAAACTAAAACTGTCAGAAGATGCAAGAAAATTCTCTTCATGACCACTTACACTATTTGCTGATACTGATGAGTGGTGGAGAAGATGTCACAGATTAACAATTGGTCATGAGCTAGATATCCATTACTTACAATAAATTTGTAAATTAATGGCCAGAAAATATAGTCTAATATTCTCAATCAAAACATATAGTCGTTAGGCAAATACAATAACATCTTGGCCATTAGTAAATATCAGGCCCTTAAAGTGGTATAATTCCATCCTGATAAAACTCAGCCTCGTTTCCTTTTAATTTTTCTTCCATGAAATAAAGTATCAGATCATTTAGAGTACTCATACAATGTGAATGAAACTATATTGGTATTTCTACTTTCTATAAAGTACAAAACCACAAATCATTACTCCACTGTACATTAAAGTAGCTACATATATGTCTAAAACAGACCAAAAATATTAAAGAAAAATGACAAACAAATAACTATTGTCCCAATCACACCTTCATTGATACCTAATATCGTTGTCATTTTGTCTTTTGAACAATGAAAAGCAAGAGCAACAGATTTTAGAACAAGCTATATGAATATTATGCTCAAACAATCTAGTTTACCAAATTGGGAAGATTAGATATTAAATATAATTCATGTGCTCTTAGGTCCCATTGTGAGAGACAGCTGACTTCTAGTTTTCTCTGGTGTAAGAAACTTATGAAAAATCTTAAAAGGTTACAAAGGCTTTTTTTTATTCGGTCATTAAGTCAAATTAAAGGTCATCCATCTAAATTACATATCTTTATTTTCCCTTTCTGAGCTTAAGTGTGAGTTACTTGGGGACGTCAAATAATTACATGTTTTCCTTTGGACAGCAGCAGGTTTAAGGAAGATGATCTAATGAATTAAGATGTTTGCTGTGATGAACAGACCTAGAAAAGAGAATGGTTGCATCACCTACCACTACCATCATCTGATTCACCGTATATATTGAAGTTGAATAAAAATGTATGATTTATACATGATTAAAATTTAAAAGTGGTAAACAAAGAAAAATTAAAAATTAACAGACTTGCCTGCGGTAGGTCTTTCCTCATCATTTCAGCAAAACGGTTCCCATTTTCACCTTCATTCACATAGTCTAATTCCTCAAAAAATCGAGCAGCCCACTCATCAACCAACCCAACCACATCAATGGAGATCTGCAAAATATTAGGTAAAAAAAGGTTTGGTTGAGAGAACAAAATTTATAATGATTAATTAATTTAGTATCGCCAAGTTACTACTAAGTGTCATCTTTAGGAAATAAATATGGATCCGACTTTAAGTCTCTGCTCTCGAGAATTTAACTTGCCTGAGGAAACTTTCGAAGAGCCAAACCAAGATTCCTGATAATGAATAAATCAATTGTAACTGTCTCAAGAACAAAAGGCCTTTGCACTTTAACAGCAACCAAATCCCCATTTTCCTTTAGGCGACCCTTGTATACTTGTCCAAGAGATGCTGCATAGGTTTCAAAGAAAGATAAATACCTGTTCATTAATTAACATAGAAAACCAGCTCTGAGAGACTGTACTTTTCTACTAAGAAAGTAATATATCTAACTGGTTGTCTGGAGAGCTACCAGCAGCAATGGGAGAAGATGATAGTTCAGAATACATGTTTTGCCATGGCTGACCAAGTTCCTCCTCAATTAGAGCCATAGCCACATCATCGGCAAATGAAGGAACCTTCATATTTTATGGTATCCCCCAAACCCCCATTAGAAAGGCAATCTCAGAAAGAAGAATAATACATGAAATATCAGAAATCAAGATGAGCCTGTGCGAATGCTAATATGTGATTCTTGTTAAAAGGATTTGATTCCAAATAATTAAATAATCTAACAGAATAAATATTGTAAGTTATTTAAAAAATTAGAACATAAATTTTCAAAAATGCTACCCGTCTAACTTGTTACATTTTTACTGAAATAAAGAATACGCAATTTTGTTTTTAAAGTTCTCAAATTGACTGCAGAAATAAATCAAAGTTGTCTAACAAATCAAATTGTTAAAAGAAAAAAAAAATCTCTGACTATCTATTGTCTAATAACAAGTATGACACCTAGATTTTTATTTTAAAATAGAAACAATAACCTGTGCCAAAGAGAAAAACAATAACAAGCTTACTTTATCACAAAGCTTCTGCAGCTCCGTCATTGCTACAGGTGAAAGTATATCAGGTCGAATGCTCAATGCTTGCCCAAGTTTAATGTACGCTGGACCCAAAGATGTCACAATTTCACGTAGCTCAATGGCTCGAGCAACTTCATTCTAGTTATGCAAAAAAGACAACAAAAATCAAAATGTAATCTTGAAAATTGCATTTTGAACAATGACTACAAAATATAAAGAAACCATTAAAAGCTTAAATATCAATCCATACATAACACAAGCTTAAGCCATAAGCTGTTCAATACTGCCTATTTATTCATTATTTGGATATAAAACAAAAATGTACCGTATTACTTACATATTTATAAAAAATATAGTAACATGGTTAATTTATATATTTACAATATACAAAGACACGATTTATGTTAAGACATTATGTCATTGTTTTAGTTTCAGCCATGTAGTAAACTCCCCCTAGGAGGAAAAAAAAAGGCTTTCAAGGTTTTACTTGTTACTATATGTTTATTGTAAACTGTATATTGTATAATGACTAAAATACTTCTATTAAATATTATCACCTTTTCGAAAACTAGAAAACTTCTTATATATATTTATGTTAGTGGGTAATTCAAATAAGTTAGTTATAACGGTACTTAATTACTATGTGATGTTCATTGTGTAGTTTGTTTTGTATTTTCGCCAGTGAGCTTTATTTGGGACTAGTTTGTCTTTTTTATAAATAATAAATTGTTTTAATTAATAAAATTCGCTTAAAAAATTATAAATTACATAAATTCTTTAAGAGAAAAAAATACCCTATTTTAATGTTTTTCATGGAAGCAAAAATATGTAGATTCCGCAGGTAATAAAAACTCTAAAAACCTATATCACGGATTTTTTTTTTTAATTTATTCTCCGAAGCAGAGGAACTAAGAAAACACAAGAATCAGAATGCAGCAAGCAGACGGAAGAAAATTACAGCGACAGAAACAATCAGCTTCAGAATGCAGGTAAACTATTTTAGATCATAGAGACATTGGACATTTATCATCAACAGAAACCATCAGCTTAAGAATGCAGGTAAACTATTTTAGTCCACAGGGACAATGGAGAATTACCTCCTTAACCTTCTTGTTAATCACATCCAAGGCAATGCGCGAAAGAAAACCTCCAGCAACAGATAACAACTGCACAATGCGAGTTGCAACAGCCCGTGGTCGTTTTCCCCAATATGCAGAAATGCTAGCAGGATCATATACCAAAGGCAAAAACTCACTACTCTCATCCACCTGCAGCATTTTTAAATTACCACAGTTACCTTCCCATTGAAAATTAACAACAACCTGAAATTATAATAGTAATAACTTTCACCTAAAAATATGTCTTTTCTCCAGGGCAATGTTATATGTTACCAAAAAATGTTTTCCAAAATGAAGTACAAACAAATTTACTTCTGAAAGAAAATAATATATGGCAATAGCTATTCAACTCTGGTAGTTATAGGAAAATTTAATAATATCCAAAAAATTGGTGATTTTAGTCTAAGTTAAAGAACTAAAAACATACCACTTTTATTATACACAAAAACTTTAAAAAAAATCCAAGAATTGAAAATATTTTTAAACTTTGCTGAATATTATACATGCATGACAAAATAAGACAGACTAGCTTCTTACATTTGTCTAATTTCAATTCCACATCGTTGAGTTTAATAATAATCAGATTAGAAAATTCTAAATGTGAAAGTTGTTTATATAAATTTTTTTATGGTAAAATGTGTTTTATGCAGTCTAAAACTATAAATACATTCAACTCGTAATTTTTTTTTATTGCTTTAAGTATAATATTTTATGAATCCAATTTTTTTATAATTGATCAAAACAGAACTTAAACAAAATATAACAAGAGTATCTCCTGAGAAAATAACAGAATTCTTTGGAAAAAATTTCAATTCACCACCTCAACAAGACGAAGCTCAACATCATCCTCAGCGAAGAGAGAGTCCCTCAAATTCTGGCCTCGAAGGCCTCTCATGAGTGACGCTAACTGTTCGTCCTCTTCCATCTGAGCCCTCACTCTCTTAATCTCCTTCGAAACATCTCCAATTCTCTATCACCAACACAAGCAACAACAAAGGAAAACAATACTAATTAACTCGATAGAATTTGAACTAATTCCAATCGGACAGGATTCGAGAGAGGTTACCGTGGAGACTCCGTTGACTGATCTGTTTGAATTCGCTCCACCGACAATTTTTTGCCGCGCCGGTTTGGGCTCGGCAGAGACTGCAAAGACGCGGCCGGAGCGGCGGCGGAGATGGAGGAGACTGTGGTGACGGCGCGGAGAAGGAGAGCTGCGAGGAAACGAATCGATTCCGCAGTAAGCAAGCTGCGATGCTGCATCCATGACGGAACTAGTAACGGTTTTCTTCTTGAGTTTGGTTATGAGAGAAAAAGTGAAAGGGTTGGTGGTTGTGATTTTGGTGGGAATATGCTAACAGATGAATTGCTTGTGATGCTGCTAGAGTTTGGAGAAGAAGCCAAAGAGGGAGAAATGAAAAACTAATTATATTTAATATCAGCCACATGATCTAAGAATTTTTTTTTTATTATTATTAACTTGATTTAAAAAAATTCAAGTGCTATTTATTTTTGGTTGGTTTTGAAAAAATTACATCATGCCTTTTTATTTTTCTTTTGTAATAAAGAGAGTGATGGTTTTGTAATGTTTGAAATTTACAAATGTAGAGGAAAATTGTTGTTTCCTTCTTTTTTATCATGTTAATTTAAGTAGCTAATTTATTTTAAGTTGAATTGTGACTTTTATAGATTATTTTATTGTTTAAATTCTTTTATGATCTATTTAATGTTATACATTAAAGTATTTTAAAAATTGTATGATTAATGTAAATATTTATTAAATTTATCATATCATCATATATTTTAAAAATTAAATAGTGATTTAATAGTATAATTAAAATTATTTATTCAACATTAAATTTTTAAAGATGAAATTGATTAAAGTTATCAAGAAAAAAAATATAATTAAATCTTTATTAAAAGTTAATAATTAGAAATTTCATGTCCATACATAAATATTATATTAATTAGTTATTAAATATTTATTCAAAAAATAAAGTATTAAAAAGTTACATCTGCACTAAAATTGTAAGAATGACAATAATAATAAGTAAGCTAAATAATACTGTGACTGTATAATTATAACAAGTTCAGGCTATAAACAACAACAGTTTATGGAAATTTTATCATCACTAATTCAATTTAAAAATACTTAGTTGGTAAGATATTTCGAAAGATTAATATGATTTTTTTCAGAACTAAAATATGGTAAAAAAAAGGTATTTTTTCTTAAAATATTATTTATGATTAAATTAAATCTCACAAAATTTATTAATTTTTAATTAACTACTTCAATCAGTTTTTTATTGTTTTTTTATCTTTTCTAATTTTAATTGAATATTACTATACCTTTTAAAAACTCTTAATTAAATATCCCAAGAATTACTTCTTCTTTTTTGTATCTTTTAGAATTTTAAATGAATATCATTACCTTTTACAGAATAATTTTTTATTTGAATATCACAATTTTTTAAATATAAGATTGAATAAGTCTTTAATATTTTTTCTGTTTTTAATATTTTCTGAAAATTAATTTTGATAAATGTATTTTTAAATTGATAAATTCATCTTATAATTTTTTTAAAATGCATAAATTTAATATATTTTTTTGTACTTAAACTCTTAAAATTTAATATAATATTTTACTATGATGTATTTAAATGATGATTATGCATTTATATATATTTTTATGTTGGAGATTAATTCATCAATTTACAAATATTGGACCAAAATTAAATATAGACATAAAAATATATATAACAGAAACTAACTAAAAGATTTGTTGTAAAAAATAAATTAATCACTGAAACAGAAAATTTTCTTACCTAATTTATGAAGGGCATTAAGACATGATACTTGTTTTGACTGCAGCCTCACATTTTGTGTGTGATACATGTCACAAAAAGAACATTTGAATGGATTGTTTTGGAGAGGGATAGTTTTATCAATTTCAATTATTTGCTGATTTTTTTTTTCACCTTTAAAATACATTTATTTTAATATTTTTTACAAATTAAAAAAAAATTAAGTGAATAAGTTAACTTTTGATTTCTAAATAAAATTATATTTAATCTTTGTTATTTAATATTAAAGTGTTTTTTACTTTTATTATCTGAAATTCATTAATTATTTATGTACTAAATGAGTTGTGAATTGATTATTTCAAATAATGTCTCATAGTATTTGTAATATAATATTAATATGAAAAGAATTGAAATTGGCAACATTTATGTATTTATCTTATAATAAATGTTAAAGACCAACAGTGAATTTATATTATTTTTATAAAAAATTAAATAAGTTTCATCGTTTTGATAAGTAGACTGGAAAACATGTGTCCAGATTTTTCAGTAGTCAAAATTGAGATTTTTAAGGTAACGTGTAATTTTATTTTTCTTTCAAAAATAAACATTTTTTCTTTTAAATCCACCGAAATTAAAACATTTCGTAATATCGATTTTAAAATTTACTTTCTTATATTAAACTTATAAATTATGTTATAAAATAAAATATCAATTAATACTTAATTGGTCAATTGATATATTCTTTTAAATATTTTAAATATATAACTTCGTTTGCTAAAGGGATTATGCCGTTATCTACAATATTGATATAGTTCATTTCATAAATTGGCTTATATTTTAAATTTAAATTAGCAGATTTATTTGGAAAAAAACAATAATGTTAGAAATAATTATCTTTGTCACGTACTTAAAAATTTATAATTTATATATAAATAGAATGATTGGTTTAAAATCATGGAAACTAATCTTACAGGTAGGATTAATTAGTTACTAAATCATTAAATTTTATATTATTTTAAATTTATAAAAATTATTGATATTTAAATTACTTTATAATATTATTGATAAATAGTTTTTAAATTGATATTTAATTAACTATTAAAATTTAACTATCAAATATTTAAATTATAAAATTGGCAGTTAATTATTAAAAATTATTTATTAATATTAATATAAATTAATTTAAATATAAATATAAATTAATTTAAATTTTATGTGATGATAAATTGAGATGTCAGTGTAGGTGAGATGGTTTAGGGTTTAAAGTTTTTATTTTAAAAAGAAAGTGTTAAAACTAATTCAAATAGAGTTCTAAAATTTTATTTTAATTTAACTTTGAATTTTGTACTAAATTAAAATCAAACAAAAACTTATTTGATTTTTATATTTAGTTGATTCAAATAGTAGTTACACTTACCAAAAATTCAATAAATTAATATTTTTTAAAATTTAAAATACTAATATATATATTATTGTATTATTATAATGGATTATCTAAATAATATTTTGATTTTTTCTGGTGTAAAAGTATTTTTTTCCTAATAAATTATCTTTTCCAAACTTGAAGATATATTTTTTTAATATATATATATATTGATCCATATTTCTTTGTTTCTTGATTATCTGATTTGTAATTTTTTTCTCTGACACCTTTGTCTAAACTAGGATTTTTGACCTTGATTCCTTTGTGTGCATCTCGTCATATAAATGTCTTCATCGTCTCAATGTTGTGCAGTTCTTCATGTAGAACTGATGATGGAGATTTTGTCAAGGGTTCCTGTGAAGGATCTCATGCGATTCAGGTGCACTTCAAAATGGATGAACCACCTCGTCTTAGATCGTGCATTTGTTAAACTGCACCTTCAAAGGTGTTCCAAAAACACTAATATCTTATTTATTTATTTTATCAGCAAAGAATAAATAAATTAAGAGGGACATTTCAGGGATGTCCCAACCCTTATACAATATCCATACACCACATGTGAGGAACACTTGTGGTTTAAAGCTTCCAAACCTGAGAAAGATGTACATTACAACAAATCTCTACTCCCCTGGGATACACCCCAGTTTCAAAATAACAGGAATCTACATTAATAATTTGGTGTTAATCTCATCCAGCTAAAAACATAAACACAGAAACTATACACCAGCACTAACAGATATAGAGTGTTGTTGCCCCTTTATTGAAAAACTTGCATTGTTCGGCAAAGCCCATAGAATTTTCCATCCAAGATCACAAGAGGTTTACTCCTTAAAGCCCCACACACCTCCATCACCTAGCTCTCGTCTACAACTCTGTGTGTCTGTGCATCTCCCATATGCGCACATCATCCTGTTCCGTGAGTCCACTTAATAGCTCCATCTGGTTTACCTCTGTATCAAGAGTAAGGTTTTTCCATCCTTAAGCACCCCTGCATAAAGAACAGACAACATGTTCTCCAAAGTTACCCTACTTTTATAAAAAAGGATGCAGCTCCTTCACCGCACCCTCCCTCTCACGTCATCTCTACTCTCACTCTGAATACACCCATCACGCCTCCTACCTTCTTCACATCTACCAGCCACCTTCCACCCCCATTTATTTAAAGCTTGTAATGCATGATGTTGGATTTAAAATCCAGTCCACTAAAGAGTAGGTGAAAGAGTTTGATTTATGTTTTAACCACAACCATGATTTGATTTGGGCCTTTTGGAATATCTCCTCTGCATCTACTACACCCTGCTTAAACACCACCTCATTCCTTTGGTCCCATATGCTTCTCACAACTGATGTCCATACCCCTTTCCACACCAAGTTTTGTTTATAATTGACCTGAAATAAGTGGAAACTTTCAAAATTGATCTTTATATCATTATGTTGGGCAAGCACTATACCAAACCATCTGAAGCACATCGACCAAACACTCAGCGCAAGTTTACATGAAGAGATGTTGATTGGATTCAGCCGTGGTCTGACATAAAGCACATAAAGTATTATTCAGCATCACCCCTTTCCTACTCTGCCTTTCTCTAGTTGGTAGATTGTCCGTCAGAGCCCTCCATGCTGTGGTCACTACATTAGGAAAAGCTTTAGCCTTCCAAAGAAGTTTAAACACCTCTAGGTGTGTTCCTCTTCCTTGGTTAACCAAGCATGCATAAGCAGAATTCACTGAAAAACACCTTTCATCTTCATTCCCCCACGTATGGTCATCCTTCTCTTCTCGATGCAGTCTAGTCGTAGATAGTAATATTAACATCTCTTCTTCCAGCTTGGATTCCCATTCAAATCTTGCACGCCTCCATCTTAAGTTCCATCTCCATACCCCGTCATCCCATCTACCCATCTCTTCCACCTTTTGCCCCTGATTCAAAGACAACGAGTACAATCTAGGAAACAAGATTTTAAGGCTGGAATTCCCATTCCATATGTCCTCCCAAAACCTTACTTTATCTCTGCAGCCTAGTTTCCACCCTACTTCTTTTTGGAACCATCCTCCATCTCCGTCCGGCTCACATACTTTAACCAGATCTCTCCACCACCATGATTGAAGTTTCACTGGTATTCGTGATACTTCTGAGCCCTGTCCATACTTCGAGACCACCATTTCCTTCCATCTCCCCTTCTCTTCGGCTATAAGACGCCACTTCCATTTAGCCAATAAAGCAATATTAAAGTTTTGAATATTTCTTAGTCTCAACCCACCTTCCTCTCTTGGTTTGCATACCATTTTCCAGCTAACCCATGAAATGGGTTCCTTCTCCTTCCCCTACCCCCACAAGAACCTCCTCTGGATTCTGGTAATACTCTTGTACACCGCAACCGGTGCTCTGAACAAAGACAGATAGTAGAGTGGTATTGCAGTAAGAACAGATTTGATTAGGCATATTCTCCCTGCCATAGATAGGAATCTCCCTTTCCACACATTAAGTCTGGCTTTTAATTTGTTTACCACCGGATCCCAAAACTTTTTCTTCCTAGGGTTTCCTCCCACTTCCAGACCCAGATACTTAAATGGAATACCCATCTGTGCGCAATTCAAAGTTTTTGTGTAGCATGCCATATTGTGTCTGGAGACATTGATACCTGCTAATTTGGACTTATAGAAGTTAATCTTCAACCCTGACGCCACCTCAAAACCTCTGAGAATAGCCTTTAGAGTCACCACATTGGGGTAGGAGTCCTCACAAAGGAACACTGTGTCATCAGCAAACTGGAGAATACTTAATTCGGTCTCGTCCCTACCAAACTTAAGGCATGTGAGCAACCTAGCCTTCAGAGATTGTCTTACTATACCAGTCAATCCTTCTGCTACCACTAAGAATAGAAACCAAGCTAGAGGATCACTCTGTCGTACTCCTCTAGAGGGTTTAAATTCCTCCATGGGGCTTCCATTGACAAGCACTGAGACTGTGGTGCTTTCCATACATCCTCGGATCCAAGAAATCCACTTACTGTGAAACCCCAACCTCTGCAACATGTCATAAAGGAATACCCAACTGACCGAGTCGTAGGCTTTCTCAAAGTCTACCTTCAAACATAACCCACTCCTCTCGCTCCTCCGCATATCCTCTATCGCCTCATTGACCAATAGAACACTGTCTAGAATCCCTATATCCTTTAGGAACGCCGATTGGCTGTCATTTATGATGGAGGGTAGAACTCTCTTTATTCTTCCCGCTATAACCTTAGAGATAATCTTATACATAGCCCCTACTAACGAAATAGGTCTATACTGTTCTAGCAAAACGGGATCCCTTACTTTTGGGACTAATGCTATGAAAGAAGCATTGCATCCCTTAGGAATATGACCAGAGGCGTAAAAGGAATCCATAGCTCTCATAACCTCTTTCTTTATTACCTCCCAACTATTCCTGATAAAGTTAAAATTAAAACCATCCGGTCCTGGACTCTTCAACCCATCACATTTCCACACTGCTTCCCTCACTTCTATCTCTGAGAACTCTGCCACCAAACTATCATTATCTTCTTGTGTTAGTGCTTTAAACTCTACCCCTTCTAGAACAACCTCAAAGTCTCTTGAGGCTTTGAATCTTTTTTCGAACAACTTCTTTGCTTCAAAACGAACTGTAGGTGGTTCCTCACACCATTGACCCCCCACCTCCACACCTTTTATTTCATTTTGAAGGCGTCTCCATCTCAGAGTTGAGTGAAAGAATTTTGAACATTAATCTCCACTCTTAAACCAGCTGGCTCTAGCTTTTTGGCATAGAAGGGATTCCAACTTCTTGTCAGTCTCCTTCAGTTTACTCACCAAACCAATCCTATGCAACCTTTCACTTTCCGTCATGACTCCATTGCAATCTTGGCAATCTAACACCTCTATTTCCTGCAAACAAGACTTCTTAATGTTCTCTAAATTACCAAATTCAACCTTGTTCCAGACCTTTAGATCGCCCTTCAGCCTCTTCATCTTCTCTTTTAATACAGTAATCGCATTCCCCTGTATTACATAAGAGTTCCATTTGTCCTTAACCATTGCTCTAAACCCCCTTTCCATAAACCAGGCATCAATGGATCTAAAGGGTTTTGGACCCCAATCCTTGTCCACAGACTTCACCACTATTGCACAGTGGTCAGAGACCTCCCTTCTTTGCACATACTGCTTACACATAGGCCATGTTTGCATCCATTCTTCGGTTACTAATATTCTATCTAGCCTGCTCTTGGCCTTCCCATTTGAATTAAACCAAGTATAGGGCTTACCCACCAAAGGAATTTCAAACAGAAGATTAGCTTCTATGAAACAATTAAACTCTCTCATCTCGCTCGTCTTACTATCCCTCAAAGTAACACCTTTCCTCTCTCCTTGCTTTCTAATGGCATTAAAGTCACCGCAGTAACACCATACCCCATCTGAGGACGTCTTTTTAAAATCAGACAGCTCCTTCCACAAAGCTAACTTGTCACTAGAGGAACATGCAGCGTAGACATTTACCACCACACATCTGCAATTGATTTTAATATATTTTCCATAAACAACAATGTACCCCTTCCCCATCACATGTGAATCGTACGTCTTTATGCCATAAGGATAATAAGCTTCCACTCCCATTCTCTCCACCATAATGTAACCACCCCACATTATTACTCCCCCATAGATTGAAGCATCTTACATCCGTAATGGAGCTCACTTTCGTTTCTTGAATACAAGCAAAATCCGCACCCTCTCTCGCAATGATGTGTCTCAAGTACCTAGCCTTTAGGCTACCCCCCAAACCTCTTATATTCAGATTTACTATCAACATATATGGTCGTTCTTGTCTCCCTCCTCGAAGTTCTTCATGACCTCTGTATCTCTCTCTTCCAAACAGAGGTATTCGTTAACTACCTCCTCCTCGTCCCCCCGACATTTAAGCCCATATTTCTTTCCAATATCCCATAGATTAGATGGTTCCGCCGTAAGACTAGGCCCAGCAGAACGAAGATTACAATTGACTATTCTCCCATCAGATATAGAGTTTGAACACATACCGTCTCTACCACATGAAGAAGAATTGGCCTTAGCATGCCTTGATAGAAGTCTCACTGATCTTCTCGGGAAGGATATCGAATCCCCCAGTTCAAAGAGCCCTTTCAATTTTCGTCTTCGTGGTGGGGTGGTTGTGATGCCTCCTACGGTTGCTCCCTCCGCA
>Ga0123342_1005448_pt1 | contig 18430 bp, 11 predicted proteins | sample Turbeawhitnodule_FD_89960 | JGI IMG/M metagenome (GOLD analysis project Ga0123342, IMG submission 89960) | Root nodule microbial communities of legume samples collected from Mexico - Turtle bean Mexico white nodule | ecosystem: Host-associated > Plants > Roots > Nodule | place: Mexico: Nepantla...
CGATATGAGAAAGAAATCATGGAGTTTGGAAACTCATCCCCAATGCTCACTTTGCTAGCAACACTTGCATTGCTCAATTTGTTTTGCCTTCTTGGCATGCTCCTAAAGCAAGTGTTCATCAATGAAGATGGTCTCAGAATCTTTGATACAATGGCATTGCAAGTTCTACTAAGTGGGGTTTTGGTTCTCATCAACGTACCTGTGTACCAAGGACTCTTCCTAAGAAAAGACAAAGGAAGATTACCAATATCTGTTGCAGCTAAATCCACAGCATTAGCTCTAACTGCATGTTTACTCTTTATTTCCATAAGTTAAGATGTTTTATACTTTCAGTTTTGGTTTAAATGTTCTTGATTTTTACAAAGTTCTACTCTTTAGTGAAATAATATAGAAAATGTGTACCCTAATCATCACAATTCACCCACAGTGTGGTGTTTTTATTAAAGTGCTGAATAATTTTACCTTTTGTATTTGTATTTGTCATTCAGTGTTAGAAAATACAAAATTTTCTTTTTTCCCCAATATTTACCCTAATTGTTTAAAAAACCCTACCAATCATTACTTTAATTGTTTGAAAATATTGCACCATTTAATTTTATTTATGAGGGATATTAATGTAGTCAAACAAAAAAAAAGCCATTAGATTACATAATAATGGAAACTCATAAAATTTTATAGCAATAATAAAAGTTATTCCAAAATTAATGATACAAGAGTTACTTTTAATTTGTATCGTTTATTTTATTTTAACATAATTTACTCATTATTATAGATAAAGAGAGATTGATGATCACTTGTTAATCAAATATTATTATCGGTACATTTCAAATATTATTTACTAAATAATTTAAATTTTGAAAACAAGTAATAATATGCCACCAATCTCCACTCCAAATATTAACATTCACTATTTTTCTTTTTTTCTTACCATATATCAACAATTTACTATCTCCTATTTCTTTTATTTTAGTATGTCAAATGGATAATAGCTTTTAATTTTAAGTTGGTATAATTTTTTATATTTGTTATTAAAATAGATAGGTTTTTCAAAAACTATCCAAATAGGTAAATTTTGTCTTGGTAACATAGTTTCATTGTAAAAAAATGTGTTATCTTAGCACAATTTTATTTCACGAAAATGAAATTACTGTATGTTGACATGACTTTAATATAATGTTAATTAATTTTAAAAAAAATAAGATCATGTCACTAACACAATTTTAATGTAATTTCAACTTTAATATTTAAGTTGTGAAAACGATTCATTCTTATTGACACAATTTGTTTATATAGTTAATTAAAAACAGATAAAAAGTGTAAATGAATATTTATTTTTTTTAGAAACCAATTTGAGACATCATAGATCCAACACGTGTTGTCCTAAATTCGAATAGCAGTGGATCACATGATTCACATACCTCAAACTTCCACAACTGCTCCACAAAACAAACCCATCTTACGTTCCTCTGTAGTTTTTCCTCGTGGAATCCTACCCTTTCCATTTTCATTTTCGAATTGGTTTTGGAGCAAAATATTGATAAAAAAAGGTAGCATTCTTCAAATTTCATTATTGCATGTATGCTTCTAATCATGTTGATTCATTCTTATGCGATCCGTTCATTGAATGGTTAAATTCTCAATTTGGAATTCATTTTGATATACTTTAATCCAGTTATAATCAGTCTGATATTTGCAATTAACGTTTTGTTTTGTGTTTTAAAAGTCTCTATGTTGAATGTGAAAGCCATGGAAATCAAAGGACCATTTTATCATATCAAATCATGTAGCTTATAAAACTAATGGATCAAGGTCATGCACTGTAAGAATTGTTAAGGAAAATCATGATGGAAAATGGTGCACATATAATTGATGGGATTGGAGAACTCATAAAGCACTTTAAGTTTTAAGCATACTCACATGAGTCTTGTTGAATGTGTCAATGAAGGTAGTGATAGAGATGAAGCTAGGACTGTCAAATTTTGCCACTGCATTGGTAATCTTTTCCAGCCTGAATGCAGTGCTTGGGATCAGATTTGTGATTGACAGACATGACTGCTTCTCTCATTTTGTTGAGTACGAAGGAGATAAGGTTCATGCTTCATTTGTTGTCATCAAGATTGACACATCTTGGCAATATACTAATGATGGGGTAGACCTTGAGGTAAGCACTGTGAAAGATATTTCGGACCCTTTTGTGTGAAATTGATTTTCTGATCATACAGATTAATTCCTCATTTTTCAAAAATCAACTGTTCGGATCATATATGATTTTGAAAAACTCAAACATCACTTTGACTAGGAATAATGTTTGAATGTTGTGTATTACTCCATAAACCAAGTTTAAAAATTTCAAGTCTTAAGTTGTCTAATGGTGCCTAGAACTGTATATATAAGGTGTAAAAAGGTGGTAAAATCTTTCACAGAACAGCACATAGAAATTGTTAAACTCTTGTGGGATTGTAACATGTTTTTTAAAGTTGCTTTTCATGTGAGAATAAAGTTATAAGTCAGAAGAAATTATTACATGTCTTGTTACATTATAGTTCTTGAGAAATCAACTATTGACTGAATAGTTTTTGTTGGATCTTTAGGTGAGGGGACCTTCTGGTGAACCAATTCGAGATTTTGTTGACATGGCAAGTGAAATATTCGAATTTGTGGCTCGAAGCTCAGGACCCTATCGCTTCTGCTTCACCAACAGGTCTCCCTATCATGAAACAATTGATTTTGATATCCATGCTGACCACGTTGATTTTTCTGAGCAGCATGCAAAAGATGGTGAGATATTCATGAACTGATGAATTTCATACAGTTTAGTCCATGTTGGTACATTTTTTGCAACTGTGAACCCTCCTGAATTGGTGAGTTAATGTTTACATGTTGTTCATCTTTGCAGAGCATGTAACTCCTTTGTTAGAACAGATAGTAAAGTTAGAACATGCTCTTTTCAACATTCAGTATGAACAGCATTGGCTTGAGGCTCAGACAGAACGCCAGGCAATAGGTACATCACATATCATAATGAGGTTCTATTGCTTTAATTTCTTGGATTCTTGTCTAAGAACTCCAAATTTTTACAGTTGAATAAAAGTGTGGAAGCATAGTGATAAATTGATATAGTTACTGACGGGATTGAGTCTAATAGAAGGGATTAATCTTAGTAATCAAGATTAGAACTTTAACTTTGTCCAACAAGTATTCAAGTTTTAAAGGGGATTGAGTTTTAAGGAAGATATTTGTGAAAAAGCAAAAAACAATTGTTAGTTCAAAGCTTTGAACTATATGTTAGAAAAAACTGTTTTAAACTTGACCCGAGTGTGGTTGAACTAATATTCATTCATGTTCATGTTCAACTCAAATAGTCTAGTTAGGTTTTGGAAACATTCAAATTTCCACAGAAACTGACATTCATTTTGACTTTATGGCCTCCTTGCGTCTTGCTGCTTAGCAAGAGAATAAAACCCTGTAGGTGGGACTTGGTTTAAAGGAAATTAAAACAACTTTAGCATTTTTTTCTTCGTGCAGAATTTATTTAATAGATAATCTTACCTGTCGTAATGCTATCTTCTCACAAAAACAGGTATTGTATTTTAAGCATGGCATTTCAGATTTGATGATTAGAATAAAGTATTCCCAACAATGTGTTGATAATATTTTTTGCTCACTCATGTCACCAAGAATATCCTTTACAGAGTGACAGGTTTCATATAAAATACCTAAGATACAAAACATATCTAAGATTTTAATTTATTTGTTCATTTGCAATTACAGTAAGCAGTGCAATGAGCACGAGAACAATTCACAAGGCCCTACTTGAATCAGCAGCACTAATGGGTGCCAGCTTTCTCCAAGTTTATCTTCTTCGTCGCCTCTTTGAACGAAAGCTTACAGTATAGAATCAAGTATGAACTGCCAATAATATAATCAAATTTTTTGGCCTTTATATAGGCAACAATTACATTTCATGCATCGGAAGCTGGAACAGAACCACCTAATTGAAGATTATTTAGTAGCTTGGCTCTTCTATTTAGGCACATGGGCATGCTTTGAAATCATGTCCCACTAATGCCGCACACAGTCATGTTGACGTTCCTGCCTCCGACCTTACTAGTTAGTCCAGTCCTCTTCACATTTTCGCATCAAAAGAGGACCAAATAAATCATAAATAATAGTCAGCTGAATTCTTTGAAAAGAATTTCTGTAAAAGTTTGAACTACAAATAATGCTCAACTTTTTACGTGTAATTTGTCATTTGGTGATCAGGTTCCTTATTGGCAATCTATTTTAGAATATACTAACATTTTTTGTATCTTTTTTACAACAAAAAAACATAAAAAGAGTACAGATAAAAGTAACGTTAAAAACAAATGCATATGGAACTTCGGATGTAATATAAACATGCACGCAGGAACATGTCATGTCTCATGGGCACAGATTTGTCTTATTCATTTTTATTTTTTATTTCGTCTTTCCCAGCTTGGAAGAAGAGTTCGCACTGGAAAAGAACAAATAGCAAGACATGCGAAATTGAAAAACTTAATGGGAGCAACGAAATGAAAGGAATAAAATGAGTTCATAAAATAGGAATTGTTTGATAATACAAGCAATACAATGTGACAAGCAACGCTCTAGCTCATAGCGCAAGACAAGGCAAAACAGGAAGCAACCCCGGCTCCTAATAATAAACCACAACACTAATACACACACACAAATAATAGTCTGTCTTCTTCTCTTTCCCCCATTGCAGCTCACTTTTACAGCACATAATATAAATTCCGTAGAATTCGCTTATGGCTCTACAGCTCTTATCTTTGAGAAAATACTGTGAAGCTAGTTACACATAAACATTGTTCTTCTGTTCAGGCTTTTCACAGGAGCAACCACTATGCATCATTCCGCAGAAGGTTGCATGCAGCAAAACCATTTTTTCTGAAACCACGTAAAATCATTCATGAGAAGAAAATGACAACTATATAAACTGACTGGATGAATATTACTGCTCCACATCTTAATCACATCTCAATATGACAATATAAACTTACCACAATCTAATGCAAATCAATTTCTGAGCAATCTGCTCAAACATACTTCATTTCAAAGGTTCACAAATAATCAGTGCTAGGCTGGCCAACCATGGACAAATTATTAGTCCAAATAAAATCAAATAGAATATAAGCGGATCTTTTCCTCTTTTGTTTTGGATTTCGACACTCTAATCCTTTTAACTTCATCTTAATCACAGTTTGATATAAGGATCAAATATATTTTAAGCAAGAATAAAATACTAGTAATGACAGAGATTGATTCCACAAAGAGGGGGGCAGAAAACTCAGCCAAGGTTATAACTCAAACAAAAAATCATGGTTTCAATACATCTTGGATTTAGTAGGCCAGAGCTTTTTGTTTTCTTAGTCTAGCATATCTTGTCAACATACATATTAAGTTACTTAAAATGTCATCCAATACTTTCTCAATTCATGCAAAAAACACAAGAAGCATACGTCTAACTCATGGTACACACACATCACGATCAACATTTTTTTGCAAGCTTAAACTTACTTTTGTAGATGGGCAAAGATATGCCATGTTTAGATTATGAATAAGAAAACTAGTTTGTGTCAGTTTAATGAGAGAGGTTTAGTAAACAACATCTTACAGTCTGAGTTTTGCCGGGATCTACTGCAGGTTTGCTATGAGGATCAGCGGCAGTCTTTGCTGGTGACTCAGGATTGCCACCTGTCTTTTTTTCATCCCTGGCCTTATTAAATATCACTGTGAACCCCTCAGCCGAGGCTGGATCATTGACATCCCATTCACCAAATTTTGGTAGTGGCCGACCCTTTTCCTGTGTGATAATTAGATTAGCCAATGCAAAATAAAGACTAAAATAAATTAAATTAATTCCTTAAGATTCTTTTGGACTTGATAATTATAAGCTCTAGGCAGAAAGCTAATAATATAATAAGATTTCTACATACTCTTTAAGCTTGACGTGAATACTAGTATAGATTATATGGGTGACTATTAAGAATAGAAGAACGAAGACCAAACATAACACATAAAAACAGAGAAATTTAACTAAATGCTAGACAAGCCATGTGGATAATTCTAAGGTCTATTCGTGCAAATTGTTCTTCCGAATTCTTATTCAATCTCTAGAAAGAGGCTTGGTTCTAATTACAATACCCTTTTTTGCTTATCCATGATATACCATTCCCACAAAGGTCAAGTCATCATTTTGAGTTTGGACAGCTTTTTTGCTATAACTAATTACATGTGATTTTCAGCTCGTCCACAAACCACACAATGTTCCCTCGACTTTCTGGTTTTTCCATTCCCTTACTAACAGTCATTCACTCCCACACTGCCCACTGATTTAATATCTATGGTTTACACACTCGGCATCTATGGACAATATTGGATTTGTCCTGCTAGTTAGGAAAATGGAACAACTTCTATAACCTATACCTTCTCAAATATTATGGGGACATCAAACAGGATAGAGGTCTATGACATTGTACAATCTGTTAGTTATTTGTCTAGTTTTCCCTAGCTCATTTTCACTTTTTTATGATTAGTTTTTTAGCACTCTGATTTTCTTTACTCGGATTACTTGTTTTTAAGTGATAAACTTCCCTATCGCCCTTTCTAATAAAATTCAATCTAAAAGAAAAGGGAAAAAAAGTCCCCTGGCCAAGTTGTTTAAGCAACAATAACAGAGTTCACATGTCGTAATTCACGAATAAAACAAAAGGGAAAAAATACAACAAACCATGAGTCAGTAATTCAGAAAAGGCCATGTTGTACCAGAACAAAACAACTGAAAATACATAACTTCACCCCCACACAAAAAGAAGAAAGGAAATCAACTAGAAATTATAACATATCCGATCTACGAACAATTCCTATACTGATAATAAGCAACAACAGCCTTCACAATTGAGAAGTTAGTTGAAAACAAACAAAACTCCAAACAGTAACAATCCAATCAAACAAGGCACGCGTTGATCCAAATATAGAAAGAATACAACAGTTAAACGGCATATTTAAACAAACTTCGATTAACCACACAATTTAAGGCAAAACCAAAACATAAATTAAAACATCTAAATTATTTACTTAACCACCACACAACAGCAACATCCCAAGACTATTCAATTCTTTTAGACAACCGACGAGGATCGAAATCAGAAAGGCACACAGGCTCCACTAAAGAACAAAAGCCTGCTAATCGGAATAAATCAAAGACACGAAACCGAAACTAAAATAATCGAAGAAGGATCACAGCATCAAAATCCGGAAATGTAAAACAAAAAGGAGAGAATAAATAATAAAACTATTGCGAAAAAGGGGTAAAATTAACAAAAAAAAAAAAACAAAATCGGAAACGCGAATCAACGACTGGAGAATCGCATACAACAGCTCAATACAATGATCAGAGAGAAAACCAAATCAATTGAGAAAACACAAATCATTGTAAAACCAACCAAAAAAACAAAAATAGAGAAAGAACAACACGTACCGACATCAATACGAAGAGGAAGTGTTTTGAGGGAAGAGTAAAGGAGCGAGAAAAGTTGAACTAATGAGAGGAATCGAAGAGAGAAGAAAATTCTGAGAGAGAAAAGGAGAATGAGAGAGAGAAAGAAAGAGCGTTAGAGAGAGAAAGTGCGCGATGACGATGAAGAAGAGAGAAAGAAGCTACAGCAGTAGAAGAAGAAGAAGACCTTGTTGTGACTTGGGGTTGGGCCGAAAAGTGGGCCTTACGGAGTTCGTAACGGCATTGGTGGAACGTCGTTACGTGTTCCGCGGGGACAGAACAAATGCCGTTAGAATAAGCGTCAGTGGTGACGTGGCGTGGGGAAAGGGACGGAAGAGTGAGCTGGCAAACGGTGACGGCGTGAGGTGCCGTTGGCTTCTCTTTTTTTCGATGCGTTTCTTTCTTGGAAGGGAGCGACTTGGTTCTGAGTTGGTCACTTTTTTGATGATGATAGTATAAAGATACCTTTTCAATTAAGCAAATTTATTTGTATAAAAAAAATTAATGCATTATGCTTCATTAATGTTCATGAGTGCATTTGAATTTAAGAAAATGTGATCATTTTAATCATAATTATTAGATACATCCTATGTAGTTTTATTTCATTTTTCTTATAATTAAGCCAGCCTTTTTTATTTGGATGTTATGAGGGTTTCTCACGTCTATGATTTATTAAGAAAATCTTAGTTGAAATATAATTAAATATTAAATGTAATGGAAATTTAAATTATTATATGTTACTTGTTGAAGCATATATTACTTTAAGTATGATCAAATTTTGAATTCTATTTCTAGATGTAGTAGTTTATAATGTAAGATTATATATCTTAGGTGTTTCTTTCTTCTTAAGTGTGTGAAATTCGTGTGTAAAAAAGGTAAATATGTGAAACTTAATTATCTAATGAAAACATTTTTTCCGTACTTTATATTTAGGCCTTAAAACAAGTTAATGGATCTAAACTTATATACTTGAAATATAGAGAGTTAAATATTACTTCTAATAATTAGTTAGAATGTAATTAAGATCCGCATTCACAATTTCTTATTTATTTTAATTACAGAAATACAATAAAACAAAATATAGACAATTAATTATGTCCTAGTTACATGATTTCCCCTGACTATGCAAATACAATGAAAAGAAAATTGTACAATCAAAATTGTCGAATAAATTTATAGCAAGTTAAAGAAACAAAGTTATATAGTAATAAGGGAAATAAAATATTATGTTGAAAATGCTACACAAAACTTTTCCTTGAAAAAAAAAATCATATTTGTACTCGACTGGTGAAATTAGATATTCCTGTAATAAAATTATTTTGACGGTCACGATTATAGAATTCCCAAAAATTTAGTTTATATGAGAATTGTTTTCTTTGCTTACTTTTCTTAAGTTAGCTATAAAATTAATTGATATAGAAACTAATATTTTTATAATAAAAAAAATAGTGTGGCTATTATTATAGAACAGCAAATAGGTTTTAATCATCATGTATGAGTGGCATTTATAGAAGCAGAGAAAAAAATCTTTGATGATTTTGAAAGAAGCATGGAAGCATAGAGGAATAGAGAATAGGGAAAGGAAAACATTCATGTGAAAAACTGAATATTATTTAATGGTGTAAAGAAAATAAAGGAATAGAGAAGAGGGGAAAAAAAAACATTCGTGTGAAAAACTGAATATTATTCAATGGTGTAAAGAAAGAGAAAACGAAAATAACTAAGTCTATGAATCAAAACTGATTATATACCCAACAAAAAATATAACAAAGATGTAACATAATAGAAAGGGAAAAAGTAAATATTTTATCAACTTTCCTCAAGCTGGGAGTAAGTGTTTCTCATTCCCAACTTGAAAAGCGGAATGTTGAATTGAGTTGTAGGAAGATGTTTGGTGAAGAAATTTGCAGCTTGAAGAGAGGATGATATTGGAAGAAGTTTGAGAAGCCTAGTGTTGAGTTTATCCCTCACCACGTGACAGTCAATTTCAATATGTTTTGTCCTTTCGTGAAACACTTGGTTGTTTGCAATTTGAATCGCAACTTGATTATCACAGTAGAGTAAGGTTGGTTGCAGATGTTTGATGTGAAGATTAGCTAGCAGATATGTGATCCATTGGATTTCGCAGGTAGTGGCAGCTAAGGCACGATACTTAGCTTCAGATGAAATTCTTGATATTTGTTGTTTCTTGGATTTCCGAGACATAAGAGATTCTTCCAAATAAACAAAAATTCAGTTGTAGATTTTCTAGTTTCAGGACAAGTTGTCCAATCAGAAACACTATAGGCTTTTAATTGAATAGGAGTTTGGCTATAAAAAATTATACCAATTCCAAGAGCATTCTTCAGATATCGAAGAACATGCATGGCTACTTGATGATGCTCACTTGTAGGTTTGGAGACGAACTGACTGAGGTGATTTACAGAGAAAGATATGTCAAGCCGAGTATTTGTTAGATAGATAAGACGTCCAATGAGACGCCTATATGCAGTGACTTCCTTGTCACAAAGAGGGACACCTTTGGTTGCTGGTAGTTTTGATGTGAAGCATATGTGTAGGCACAGGAGCACAACCAAGCATTCCAATGTCTTTGAGTAGATCCAAGGCGTACTTCCTTTGACTTAAGTGGATGTTAGTGTGATACAAACCAACTCGACAAGCAAATGACTAAGGACATCATAGACTCTTCACAACTAGGTCAGTCATCTCAACTTACAAGACAATGTCCCACCAAATCTCAAAATAGCCTCAGTAGAGGGAGAATCGGACATGAACCAGAATATCAGGTGTTCTTCCTTTTAGTCTTCTTACAAGACAAGTTAAGTAAATAAATTGGACTCCCTTTGAGCTTCAATTAGAAAAATAAGCTTGAAGAGGGTGTACTTAGTAAATTGGGCTTGTGTCAAAGCCCACCTTAACCTAGCTTCTAGAAACTCATCCATGTGTTAACCTTTGACCTAGATTCTAGAAGACTCCTCCATGTGCTCACATTTGACCTAATTTCTAGAAGCTTGTAGTCATTTACACCCCCTACCCTTCCTTTTTTCCTATCCAAGGCACTCATATCTATAAATAGGGTGTCTCCCCTTTTGTAAATCACTTGAATTTGAATATAGAAAAAAGAACTTTGCTTGAGTGATTAATGAGTCTTGAGAACTCTCTTATTTTGGGTCTTATCTTGAGTGTGGTACACTTCAAGTGGCAGCTCCTCACACTCATATTAGAATTCCTCACCACTTTCAAGTGGTGTGATTCCTTGCTCCATATCCATAAGTTTTCATTTCTCTTCATCTTTTCCTTTTCTTCATTTGCACCTTTCCATTATTCCATTTTCATTGGTGTTCTTTATCTCTTCCTTATTTCGGTTTCGTATTGCTTCATTCCATCTTTTATGTTCTTTAAATACTACATCTCATCGTCATCTTCACCTTATATTGTGTTTTTATTTTTGTTCTCTTAAAGAGAACTTTTACACTTACTTAACCACTTGGTTAAGTTTGTGTTCAGTGAAAATCTTCATTGAGTCTCACCTTATTCTACTTAATTAAAAAAAATCATAAACAAAATGCAACCCATAAAATGTGCAATCTTAAAATAAACTCACATCACAGTGGCATTGCGTGCTACTTCAATGTCTAGAAAATAGGTTAAATCACCAAGGCTTTTTTATATAAAAGAAATTATTCAACAAATCTGTTATATTGGATATCTCTGTGATGTTGTTCCCAATGAGGACAATGTCATCCACACATGCCAGAATTGTTGTGGTGTGATTGCCATCATGTTTCAAAAACAAAGAATTGTCAACAGTGGAAATATTATATTTATGAGAAAGCAGAAAGTTTGAAAGCTAGCATACCATTGCTTTTCTACTTATTTGAGGCCATAGAGCGACTTTTTTAGACGAAAAACTATATTTGTGGATGAAAAGTGAAGTCTTGGAGGCAAAACCATGTATACTTCTTCATCTAATTCCCTATGCAAAAAAACATTGTTAACATCAAGTTGCTACAGTGTCCAATTCTGAGTTGTTGTCAAGGCAAGAAGTAACCATAGAGTGGTTAACTTTGCTACAGGAACAAAAGTATCCAAAAAATCAAGTCCTTCATTTTAGTGTAACCCTTTGCTACCAAACAGACTTTGTAATGTTCAATAGAGTCATCTACTTTATGTTTAACTTTATACACCCAACGACATCCAATAGAAGTTTTCCCTATAAGAAGCTCGGTTATGGACCAAGTTTTGTTGTCTTCAAGTGCCTTAAGTTCTTCCTTCATTGTTTGGACTCGAGATGGGTGCATAACAACTTCCTCAAAATTTTGAGGTTCCTCAACAAAAGAAATCAACATGATTGTATGTTTGAAACTATCAAACAAAGAATTGTAATTTAAAAAATAATGAATTGGGTATTTAGTACTTACTGTTGTTACTGATATTGGATACATCAAAGTCATAAGTAGGCATTCTTCTGTTGCGAGTTGACCTTTTAGGAGAAGCAGTAACATTATGTCAACATTATTTTCAACAGTATTATCAAGTACATCATGAACATTATTTTCAGATTGCATGCTAAGATTTTCAGATTGCATGCTAACATCGCGAATGGCCGACGGTGAGGAAAAGCGGTGCCACGAGGATGCGAGGCGAGGTGCAACGAGCAGCGGTATGGTGCGACGAGCGAAGTGTTGTGGTGCGACGAGCGACGCAGTGCAGTTCTATGAGCGGCAGTGAAGAAGGTGGCATCGTGAGTGTGAAGAATGAAACTAGGTAAAGAAACCCTAAAATCTAACCTAATCACAATGGAACGCACTGTTTTGGAGCCTTTTTCTGTAACTCGTTGACCTGACCTTCGACTCGCGAGTTTGACCAAGTCAACTCCGAGTTTACTCAAAAATGAGTTTACTCCCGATTCGACTCGTCAACCTTCACCTCACTCTTAAACTCGTAAGGGTTTACGAGTTAACCCTAAAGTTTGATAACTTTGGTAGTGGCTATGTTACCCTTCTCCCTCGGTCTTTTCTTACTTTTGCCTTGGGGGGCCGAGTGATGACGTGTACACGACCTACAACTTTTGTGTAGGGAGTTTTCTTGGGAGTTGGTCAAAAAGAGAATAAATCTCTTGCTCCTCGGCACTTGGGGTCGTCTCAATCGTTAGATCACCCAAGATCCAACGACCCTCATCAAATGACACAAAAAAACCCTCATCAATACATGTCAGGTCATGCGTACAAGCGCTGCCAAACGTTACGTCAGACCTCGAGAAACCTAACCGCCACGTTAGGTCTCGGGAAGCCCGACAGTCACATCAGTCTTAAACAAAGACTCTTCGGATTAACCATTCTCGAGTTTAGGGAGCAAGTGTACCGGTGAGATTCGTACACTGACCATACGTCTCCTCATCAATGGATCGACCGATACCATGTCTCGGTCCCCATCAATGGGTCGTATACTCTAACATGAAATTAGTTTTTGTTCACAGTCCAAACTTTAAATGTTCTAGATACTTGTAGTAAGAAAACTATTGGAATGAATCCTTACCAATATGTTTTTTTACATTAACAAGATACAAAATTTCATATGGACTAGGATGTGAAGATATTTTCATATTGACTAATCGTTGTTGTGAATGTTATAATTATATAATACACTGAAAATCTGTTTGTTATGTAAAAGAAAACTAACAAAGATCCATTCTAATAATTTTCTTAATACAAGTATCTAAGAGGTCTAAAATTTAAATTAGAGACGAAAATCAATTTTGAGTGAAAGTACATAAAAGAAACACATATTTCATCATTTATTTTTAACTGAAAAACAAAAAGGTAATTGCACAATTTCAATTACCGCATGAGCCTAGGGGTGCAGGAAGAAGCAGCCCAAAATCGTAACACAGAATAACGAACGCCTATTAGATCCGCGCCTGGCTCTATTCTTTCTCGTTATCCCTCTTCTAAACCTCTGACCAAAAAAATGAAGCACAAACTTCCCACTCCGTCATTATCACGTGCGGTCGCACGTGCCCTATGCCCCGCCACCACCACGCAATGTGATTCAGCGTTTCCTTCGAAGACGGTCACCACCGCGAACTTCGAACCGTCGCTGGCGGAGCTCCGGCGCCACGTCCGGTCGTCGGACTTCGTGGCCATCGACCTCGAGATGAGCGGCATCACCAGCGCTCCCTGGCGCGAGTCACTCGAGTTCGACCGCTCCGACGTGCGCTACCTCAAGGTCCGAGACTCCGCCACCAAGTTCGCCGTCGTTCAATTTGGCGTTTGCCCCTTCCGTTGGGATTCCTCTAACAACTCCTTCGTCGCGTATCCGTATGTTCTTTCATTTATTCTACTTGGACTGTGAATAGTTTATACTATCGGTTCCGTTGTTGATTCTTGGATTATTTTTAGGCTAAGTATATTTGTACATTATTTTTAAGGCTGGTTTGAATAGAGAATTGCTCCGTGGCAGGCACAGTTTCTATGTTTTTCCTCGACAGGAGCATGCAGGTCTGGGTCCGTGCGATGAATTTCTCTGGCAGACCACTTCGATGGATTTCTTGGCTAAATACCAGTTTGATTTTAATGCTTGCATACACGAAGGTTGCTTACTTTTCCTTTTATTTCTTGCCACTGCATTTTATTCTAACTGTTAAGCTAATAGAAGAAAGGAGTTTGGCCTTTTCATGTTTTATTTCTATACATGCAAAAAGTAAGATATCTATGTTTCACTTCTAGGTATATAACTTAGATGTTTAGCAGTTCAATGGAAAAAGAGGTAATATACAAAGCTCTGTGTATTTTACTTTTTAGCTTATTTGTAAACTGGAAGGGCGCTCTCTCTCTCTCTCTATATATATATATATGGCTTATAGAGTTATAGGAAATTATAGAACTATGGGATCATCAAAGATGCTGAAGGCCTATGATCCTTAACCAGTAGCCATAGTTTGAATTGCTGGTGACATTTTGGTGTTGGTTGATGTTCCATTTTGGTCACTGACTCTTAGGATAGGTATTTGACTGCACGTGTAACCTCATCTTGACTTTTATAGTTTATGTGGTTTGAGAATTTTCACCCTTGATAATGTCAGGAATATCTTATTTATCCAGAGAACAAGAAAGGAAAGCATTAAGGAGTTTGAATTCTACGTATGATAGTGAGTGGTCTGACATTTGTAAATTAAAAGATGTTAGGGACATGCCATTGCTCAGTGCAGCAGACATTTTGTTTACTGCACGAATGAAAAACAAATTCCGTGAATGGCGTGATGGGTTATTACATGAGCAAAATCTAGAAGACCAAATTCAAGGAGATACTGGAGACTCAAAATTTCAAGAGATGTTTTTTGAGATGCATCCTGCTCTTAGGCTTAATGGATTCACCTCTCACCAGCTTAAATTGATTCAGTTGGTAATGCTTATATATTTTGTGCCCTAACTGATATGTTCACGTTTTTGTTTCTTCTCGTTGGTATTTGATTGTGTAATTTATCAGTATCCTTTGCCTCAAGACATAGCAGTACTTTACATCTATTGAGTTTGTACTGAGTTTTGCTCACCATAAGCTTAAATACTTTCAGGTCATCAGAAAACACTTCAAAGATCTTTCTTATGTCAGTGTGAATAGCGAGGCTTCTAATTTACAGCAATTGGTTGTGTATACAGACTCAAAGGATGAATTAAACTCACTTCTGGTACTAAATCTTGATATTTTTTCCCTTTAAATTGTGACGTGTGATTTTACATTGGAAATAGTTTATTGAATATAATTGTTCCTTCTGCACTTTAGAAATGATGATGGTGGTGATCTATGTCTTTTGTTTACCATTGAAAGAATGGACCTAATATTATCATCATTTCTAGTTCTGACTGTAATTTGCTTAGCATTCTCTTAAAACAAAGCTTAACCCTAATTATAGTGATATTGGACACAATTAATATTAAAAGATGATATGTTTATGCTAATGTATATTAAAATATAATGTTTATGCTTTGTTAGCATATAATTTGGTATGTTATGTTTATATCTAACATTAGAGGAACTAAAATATAATGTGGTAGCAGAGTTTCATTGATACCACAGCCACCTCATTAAATTCTTAGTTGTAGTATTCTTTTCAATTAATCTCACAGAAAAAAGTGAAAGAAGAAAATCATGGGGCAGAAAAAATGAAAATCCAAGCTGCTGTGGGACTTCGCCATGTTATTGATCTCCTTTCATCGGAGCAGAAGTTGATTGTTGGTCACAATTGTTTTCTAGGTAACAGCGACATTCTGAATCCTTGAAAAGCTATTTAATTTCACACGACCCTAAGATGTTATTTACCATTCCATGGTACAGATCTTGCTCATGTCTACAGCAAATTTATAGGCCCCCTTCCTGATACTCCTGAAGAGTTTGTTACCTCTGTTAACAAGTGCTTTCCGCACATTGTTGACACCAAGATACTTCTTAACACTAATTTTATGCTCCACGAAAAAATGAAAAGATCCAGAAAATCACTGGCAGCTGCATTCACGTCATTTTGCCCACAAATTGCAGCTGGCTCCACAAGCAGTTATCCAGGTTCACTCTCACATGTGAAAGTGGAAGTTGAAGTTGATGATGTGAGGTTTGTCGCTGTTCCCTTTTTATATGTCCTGGCCTGGTTATTGCGATTTAAGTATTGTTCTCTTGCATTTCATATGTTCTCCGACCTGTCTCTTTAGATAAAAGGTACTTCCAATACCAACATTAGATGTGTATTTGCAGATCATCCAGCTGGAACCCTGGAGGCAAGCATGAGGCAGGATATGATGCCTTCATGACTGGATGCATCTTTGCCCAGTTATGCAGTGATTTAGGTATCGATTACAAACTCCACGATTCTTCAAAACAATTAGCCCTTGATGAGAAACTGCAGAATTATGTTAATCGTCTATATCTTAGTTGGATGCATGGGGACATTATTGATCTAAGTACTGGTAATAAGGTTGGAGATTCTTCACCCAGCTATAGCCTCAGGAAGCGGTACCCAAAAATTTTGTTTGAAAATATTGTTATTATTTGGGGATTTCCTTCTAAGCTGAAGGCAAATGAAGTAAGAGAGTGCATATCTAAAGTATTTGGACCAACTTCTGTAGTTTCTGTCTTCCACCTGGATGCAACTGCAGTATTCGTTCAGTTTAGCAAAACAGAACTAGTTTCTGATTTTCTTTCATTGAAAAACACCTTAGAGGGAAGTGATGGTGCACTCTTGGTTTTGCATCCACTGTCAAAACTTTTGGAAGGTGGAAATACATGTGCTGCTAATTATGGTACTTACAAAGAAATTTGTGGTTCACCCTTATCAGAATGCCTGTTTGCTGATCAGGTAAAAGCAGTTGGTATAAAGTGGAAGACCAAATTGCCAGAATTCAAGATAGCATTGGGGGTTGAAGAACATGAAAATCCAAGTGTAGGTAATGTAAATATTGCTATGGAGACTGTGAAAATGACCAAGCCAAACACAATTGATCAATTGAGAAATGCTCCATTTCGGAGACAAGTCTCCACACATGAGGTTGAAGATTCTTGTGTTGCAGAAGCCAACTTGTGATTTCTGGCTAATGACTTCTTGTACAAGGTCAGAATGAAGATATAATATTATATCGAATTAAATTTTTACAAAGCAACCTATACTTTGGACTGGTGTTGTATCACCAGAAAATTTAACAAATTGATAGTCATAGGATGAAAATTCCATACCTTAACCCAGCTTAGATTTCCACCTCAGATTTCCACATCAGTGTCTTGGATGGATAAATGTAGTCAGTGGTCTTATTCTGTCGAATGAAGGGTGACTCCCATGTCTCAGAGTCATTAAATTTGTCCGTAATAACATCAAATTATAAAGAAATGATTTTTTTCTAACTTAAATTTTTCAAAACTAGGTATAATATCCCCGTCATATGTTCATTTTTGTTTTCAACAAGTACAATTGTTCTAATACAGTCACCACCCCTATTCATAAATGTTGTCAAAGTATCAAGCTTAACAATTTCTAGCACAATTTTTCACCCTAAGAAAATGGCTAGTTAAAAATATTCTCATGCTGGTAATTAGTTTGATAAGTAGTTTGTATAAGAATTCCAATGTAATTTTTATTTTTCTATAAACTTATTTTTATTAATTTCTTTTACTAATGTCATATAGGATTAATTTTACATTGTTAATGCAACTTATAATATGCTACTTAACTAAACTAGAGTCATCCAATCACATGGCTTTGAAATGCTTGTGAAATGCATATCAAAATATCCTGTTGTGTTAACTTTTAATGCAAAGAAATATATTACCGAAAAGCAAAAGGACTTGAAATCTCGTAAACTCGAACGGTGAACCCGAGTTTGATATAAGTAGATGTAACTCCAATCCGCATTTTAACTTTTTCGTTTTCTACTTACATAATGAAGGAATACGTGGGATACTTGACCTTCATTACAGTGTGTACATTACGGCTTGTTTTACAAATCTTCTATGTTGATCACATCGTTATTTTTCTTATCCATCGCAATTTCAATAAAGCAAGAATCCGTTCTTGTCACGTCGTACTTCATGCATCCGGACAGATTGTCTTCCAAAAGGCGGCTTGTTTTACAAATCTTCTATGTTGATCACATCGTTATTTTTCTTATCAATTGGTATCAATTTCCCAAAGGATGGATAATAGGTTTCTGGAACTCGCGAATACGTTGAAGGAAACCTTGACTCTTTCTATAAAAGACATTACTTACTCAATCTCAAGGAGAAGGACCCCATGGCCTCTCCAATGACAACATGGGGTTTGGTGCAATTGGCGATGATCCCATGGTTGAGTTGTTGCGTATACGACAAAAGACTTCAGTTGATGCCTATCATGAAGAGTTCAATTCAATC
>Ga0123342_1005449_pt1 | contig 18426 bp, 15 predicted proteins | sample Turbeawhitnodule_FD_89960 | JGI IMG/M metagenome (GOLD analysis project Ga0123342, IMG submission 89960) | Root nodule microbial communities of legume samples collected from Mexico - Turtle bean Mexico white nodule | ecosystem: Host-associated > Plants > Roots > Nodule | place: Mexico: Nepantla...
CAATTTAATAAATTTAATTTAACTAATTTATATCATAATTTCAAAAATAAAATATTTATGACAATATATAAATAAAATAAATTTAAAATAAATAATCTTTAAAATAATAAAATATTTTATATATCATTAAATAATTTAAATACATCTTTTCTTTTATTCAATTAATTTTAAATCAAACACTTAATCAATTTAATTTAACTAATTTATATTAAAAATTGATAAATTAAATAATTTATTACAATATTAAAAAAATAATTTTAAAATAAATACAATAAAAAACTAAATATTAAAATATTTTTTATACATTAAATAAATTTAAATAAATAATTTTATCATGGCCGACGCATATGCGTGGGCCGTGACCAACGCAAGCTGACGCATATGCATGGGCCGTGACCAACGCAAGCTGACGCATATGCGTGGGTCGTTTTGCGTCGAATGTCGTTGTTGCATAGATTTTTCGTCATTTTGGCCGATAAAAATGACCCACGCAAGAATTTGGAAACTAATTGTTTGTTTTCTTGTAGTGTATCAATATTTTTAAAATTATTTTTTTTATGTGTGCCAGACTCAATTCTATAGTGCAAGACTTTAGCGACACATAAGATTCCCAATAGCAAGCTATTATATTGGAATCTCTCCTTCAAAAATTAATTTAGTATCGTGTGAATTAATAATACATATATCAAATATTAAACTGATAAGAACATATACACAGCTCAAAAATACCAACTATTTAAAAAAATTTCCAATATTTTTTTTACAAGTCTTTCTTTTCTTCTACTTATTCATAAATTTTACATATGTACATATTTTTAAAATTTATATTTCCTTAAAAGATGTGACTTTAAATTTATTATTTATGAAAAAATTTATTTCTCTAAATTTATGTTACAAAAAATTATTTTTTAAAATTAATATATTTTTAACTACTGAATAAATTTAACTATCACATACATTTCATTATTTTCTTACAATCCTTTATTTTTTCCACAAAATTTCTGTTGTTAAAAAATTATCTATTTTTTGAATATTTATTTAACTAATTTTTACTTCTGTAAATAATTAAATCCTACACAGTTATTAAATATAATTAATTCTTATTATTATTTTTAAAATTAATTTCAATATTTCCTCCAAACAATTTTTTTCAATTATTTTTTTTATAATTTTTTTTCTCCAATATTTCCTCTTTATTATATTATTTAATAAATCAAAACACAAAAGGAAAAATTTAAAAACCAACTCAAAGTTTAGGATGTTAGCTCAACCAAAGTGAGCATTTGTGTTTCCAACGACAAAATTTTAACCTAAATAAAGTGTGCATGTGTGGGGGAAAAAAATGAATCCATGGTATGTGAGAAAGAATTCGAAAAACGCAGTACGTATACAGTAAACTTGATGTACGAAAACACAGAAACAGTAGGAAAGTGTTGGTTGTATACACATCAACGTGTTCATTTATGAACCAAAACTTTTTGGCCCCATCCTTCTATTAAATTATGGCAATCTTCTATATCTTCTATCAAAGAGAGACTCCATCATCCCTGCAAACAAACTCAAGTACTCCTTTTCCTGCATTCAAATTCCTTTCTCTAAATAATAAATATCAGATACGTAACAGCAAAACAGATCATGTCTCTTCCTATAGAGACTAAGGCAAACACCAACAACAACAACACTCCTTTTCCACCCTTGAAGATCAAAGAAGGAGAAACACCCTCCTCTTCCACACCTCCCTCTTCTTCACACATCTCTTTCCCTCCCATACCTACTTCTACTAAGATACTCCAAAATGGTAGGTGAGACGTTATTTACTTTTTAATTATTGGACTTAAATCTTATAGTTTAGATCGGTTTTACGGAATTAAGTTGAGTTTAAACTTCACTTTTAACATGGTTCTAGACATGAAGAAAATGTAGTTATGATCCTAAATCTTTGAATTTTACTACAATAGTCTACGTGAAACTTCAACACTAAGAACAATGATGAATCTCAGAAAGCTATATATCTGAGTTTTTCCCTGTTTAGAGGCATAAGATCAAAAGGGTACCTCTTGCAGTTAATTTTTTTCTTCCGGGTGAAAGACAAATGGTTTTGTTATCTAATGCAGAAGATAGCGATGAAGATGTGTTCACGGTTCCAGATGTGGAAGCTGCACTGAGTGTTGATTCTGCAGCAACAAATCCATGTAGCAGTAATGTTAATCAAAGTAACTTGACAGATCCACATATACATTATTCTGGTTTCTCTGGAAAACGTCGCCAAGGAAGAAACCCTCTCGAGAAAGAGCATAGACGGCACAAGAGGTATGTACTCAAATACATTTATATATATGCAACTGCAAAAGAATGCCAAACCTAGCTACGTACTTCATATTTTAGCAGAAAAATAAAAGTAATGCAGGTTAAATTTTGAACTTCAGGCTTAATTACTTCTCATTCTGTTATTTGTTTACCTATTATGTCCAATTTAGTCTTCTTTTAATCAACTTTTCAATTTTAAAAATGAAACAATGTGACTTTTACAAGTTTATTCAAGTTCTTTAATTTTAAAAATACAATAATATGATCGTTTTGATTGTTTAAATTAAGGTGGCTAGTTTTATAACTTACATTGGTTACAAAAAATTTATGCGTAAATTAAAACTGTCAGAAAAAATTTGTGAATTGGATATAAAGTTGTAACATTGTTGAATTTTTAAAAATTAAAGAAGTTGATTTAACATTTTAATGAGATTAAATTAGATGAAGTAAATGAATAATATAACCAAGAAATAATTAAGCCTAAACTTAATAAAGAATGGTTTTTATATGAGCATGTTCATTTGATATTTAGTCAATTTAGTAACTTTTAATTTGTTGATTAAATTTAAAAATAAAAGAAAGAAAAAATGTGTAAAAGGAAGGTTATCATAATATAAAATAATTTTCGTGGAAATACAATATATCTGATATCAAGCTTTCATTAAAAAGTATAAACTAAAATATTGAACCTCTGGAGAAATTTGTCTTTGATTTATACTTCTGAACAAACAACCTGAAAATGATTGGTTGACATTGTAAAGGCATAAAGTAAAAAATATTTAATTTATATATTAATAGAAAATTGTCACTTAATTATATATGACTTTTTATTTATTGTTTGATATATGATTTTTCATTTGTTGTTTTAATATTATATATTATTTTCCATTTATTTTTTTAATATAAACACAAGATAAAACTATTATTGTGCTACCTTTTCTATTGTAAATAAAAAAATATATATAATGCATACTACCAACAAAAAAAATACTCATTTCGCAGAATTTGTTTATATTATTATTTATAGCATATAAAACAAAATTACTCTAGTGTGGCATCCGATTTAAGCACAACTAATTAAAATAGAAGATTAATTCTAAAACAAAATTGAATAAAAAGGCTGTTTAATGATTTGAAAATTACTTCATATATTTTTGCTATATATATACAAAGAGGTTGTATAATCTTGAAGTTGTACAATCTTAATGTTCCCAACAATAATTTTCCCCCATCGCGAACTACTCTCTTGAAAATAGTTCATGATCTTTATTTGGATAACAATTCCATCAAGAGTTATATTGAGTTAAATATTATGGTTGATAATTACTGTTCAACTCTCTCAACTTAAGAATTTAACATTTCAAACATGTAATTTAGTTCAATAATTTCTGCCATAAGATAATTGACAAAAAGACTTATTTGATTCCACCACTTAATTGAATTGGACATTCTCTATTTTGTTTATCATAATATATAAACACAAGATAATATTTTTAATATTATGTATATAATTATGTATGTAATTATTATGATTAATATTATTTATATTATTAAAATTATTAAGACTTGTATTTTTAATATTATTACTATTGTTTATAAAAATATTTATATTAATGATAATATTGAATTTACTTATGGATATAGATTTGTGGATAAAATTTGTGAATAATGAAAAATTTACCTACTGACAAAGATATGTGACTAATAATTTGTAAGTAATGCTGAATTTACGTATGGATTTAGATCTGTGAATAGTATTTTTTTATTAATATTAAATTTACCTACGGATTCAGATTCGTAGATAATGTTGAATTTACCTACACATTCATATCCGTGAATAAAAATTCATTGGTAAATATGATTCTTTTTGTAGTGTCTTGCATTGCTACTTTTGGCTCTCCTTAGTATATAAAGTCACTCTTATTTATCCTTTATCTCCCCTTAAGATGAAACACCACTACATTATGTCATTTCTCACCTTTTGAATTCACAATGTCAATCTTGACAATGCAACACAGGTTGTTTAAAAGGTTATAGGCAAACTTTCACGAAGATAAAAATTGTTTGAGCACAATCATTTTGCAGAAAAAAAAACTAAACATTGTAAAAGATTTACAACTAGCATTCACTCTTTAAAACTTATGTAGTAGGCGATCTTTTATTTAACACTCATAAGCTTTCTCAATCTTTTTGCATGCAATGTATTTAGTTTACCTAGAATCACATGTTGGACATTAATCTTTTTTACATTAAATGACTTATACTTATAGAAATTTAGCTACATTAGTACAAAAAGGTACATTAACAATGGTTAAAAATGACATATAAAGACGGTTCTCGTTATAAATATTAGTACTTCGTTATTCTGAGTGTTGTTATAAATAAGTCATTTATAATGACGGTTGAGGAATCGTCATTATAAATCATTTATAACAACACGTGTATCCAACCGTCGTTACTTTGGCTAGTAAAAGCGAAATTTAAAAAATATATATTTTTAAAGATGGTTGGAACCGTCGTTATAAGTGTGTAATTGTTAAGAAACAAGATTTGTAAAGACGGTTCCAGATGGAACCAACGTTATATGTTACGTTTTAAAAAAAAATGTTTTATTTTATATATAGACAACTCAAATCTGCATAAAATATCCAATTTCCAAAAAATAAAAGTATTTAATACCATAATGTAAATATGAAAAATACATACAACAAATTAAGTATATATAACATTCTACATAAAGTTTCTATAATATATGAAAAATTTATATGTCATTCTAATAATTTATCTATCCTAAGGTGTTATACATGGTTATAAAATATTTTGATCACGTTGTCGTCACATACTCCAATGCTTCTAAATCTAGCGGTTGTGGGTCATTGAAAAACTGTGACATTGAATTATTATTTTTTTTTAATTAGTGCATGAATAATAAATCCTGAATTTTAAAGTGTTTTTTGTATGGAGGTATTACCTGATCCCAACCTCTATCAATTCCAGCTTGCATAATAGTCGACATCCACTACATAACATAATAACTGCACTCATAACTTCCAAATCGCCACTGCATGTGAAAATAAATGTTATTAAATGAATGAATAAGACACATTAAAGTGAGTGAACAAATATACTTTAAATACCTTAAGGTGCATCCAAGTGATTCTGACTTCTTGTTTCCAAGTGATTGAATGAGTTGAAGTTCTAAAAACCCATATATATCTTGTTTCCCCTTATTGAAGCATAATCCACAAATATACCAAACTTTCAATAAGTTAGTACTAATATATATAATAAATCAAAAGTATAAAGATTTTAATAATTGAACTTACATGATCCATAATTGCAGAACTGTTGTGTTAATCTCTTGATTTCCGGATGCAAGATCCAACAAATCAGACATGTAAAAGAACAACGGTACATCACTATGCCTTCCAAAAACATTGGCATCCCATGGAACCTCTACAACAGTTGTATCTAAAGTTGTAGCAACTTCCACCAATGTTGCCATAGGATCATCAATGGAGAATTTTCTTCTTCTTTTGCAAAGGTAGTTTTGTCTTAGGTTCCTACTACTCATCAACAAACAAACAAATAATTAAATTAGTTAGAATGTAATATATTTGATATATAATCCTATTAGTGCAAAGATATACCGTAGAGCCTGATATAGGTCTGATGAGATGTCTAGACCAAGCAATGAAACTATGTAATGCCTCTGCTAATTTGTCACATCTGATGTCGACACAGGAACCGCAACATCACCATAAAGAACCTTATCCACCGTGACCTTTATCAAATTAGAAGGAAGAGGCACATTGTGTAACATTGTGACCCCCTCATAACACTTACCTAAGGCAACGAATCGGGTAAAAGATACTCAACATATAACTCGCATTGGCTAGTTGAGCCAAAGTCATCCCCGAATAGATCAGTCGCCAAACAACTCCCTTTAGTGTTGACTTTCTTAATAGAAGGCGGGTCATCTTATACCATAGTAGGTGGTTGTTGCGAGAGTCTTAAACCCTCCCACCGCTTTTCAAACTCCCTATCCATCCGCTTATTAAAATCTTCTATTAAGCTTTCTCTAATCTCTTTAGTTACCTCAGCTTTTATCTGTTGTCGTAACTGTGGCAAATACTTCTGGCTAGGTTGACTGGACGATTGTTCCTTGCTATGTGATGATGGTCCAAAGTATGACTGAATCCCAACCCCACATCCAATTACAAGTTAATAATACATTAATATAAACTACATCCAAATAAAATAAGTGATATTAACCTACCATTTCTCAGTTTCTCGAATCTTCAGAAATTGTTGTCAAGTTTCTTCATCTAGGGATGTATATTTTGTACAAGGATTTTTTCCTTTCCTTCCACCATATATATAATCTGTTGTAAATTTTGATTTAAACTGACGAAACTTGATACTCACATTAGAAAGAACCATCGCTCTCAAGGTTTCCATATTCGGGATCTCGTAATGTGTCTCATTATTTGGGATAATTAGTTCATAAACAAACTTCATATTGAACAAAGTATAAAATAACTTCATATTGAACAAAGTAAAAACAATTACGTACCAGAATATCTTGCCAAATCATGTTTCTCTCGTGCTCGGTCATGTGATCCCAGGAATCAGTTAACATGGAGATCCTTTCACGAGCAACTACTCAGAGATAACTGCTAAAATTCTTTGCATATGGCCCAGTGGCCATACTAGTGTTGACATCAATAGGAAATGATATTTTTCACCTTTATTTATCTTCTTACATATACTCTTTAATTTTATAGGTTCTCTACCAGTTCTTGAACGAGGAACTTTATCATATGTCATGTTCATGTTATCAAACAAATATGATAAGCATCAAGAATATGAAATATAATAAAAAAATAAATATTGTAAAACTAAACGTGAAACACATGCACATACAAATATATATTCCTTTGTCATGATCATTTCGAGTTGCATGTACAACATCAGCAACATCCTCGTACTCTTTATTGATTGTCGTTCTTGTAAGTGATTCAATCTCACAAATGTCATTGTTTGTATCTTGTGGGTTATTATGTTGTTTTTTTCCATGTAGCACAACAAACCAGTGCTCAGACATAGGATCTTGGATATAGCAAACTTGGGAAGCTTGATATGCCATTATGAATGGTTCGTCATGATAACCTATCTTTCGAAAGTCAACAAAAGTCATTCTTGATTCATCAACTTTGACATCAGTCTTATTGTCAACCCACTTGCATTGAAAACAGGTACAGTAAACTTGGTATAATTAACTTCCTAAATCTCTACTATGACACCATAATAAGGCATTGATCCCACAACAGGATTTTGATCCTTTGAAGTTGAAAACTACATAGACTCTACCTCTAAGGTGACATGACTATTTTGCATTATACTCCTATCATCTCGAGACTTTGTGTAAAACAAGCAACCATTTACTTAATAGCCAGAACAACATAAAACATCAAACTTGAGACCGTTTGCAAGCCATGTTAATGTTTCAGATGCTGATGGATCATTCATGTTTTGTTGCTTAAACCATGACATGAAAGTTTTGTTATGATCAATTAACACCCATTTTACTTATTGTCTTGGATTCTTATATTTCACAATGCCTTTGTGTGTATCTAAGTGTGGTAACACCTCATCAGTGTTATTCAGGATATACAAATGTGCTTGCAAAACCTCTTCTCTAGATTTGCTTTTGACATGTACACTTTTCGAAGATATACTTATCAAATCTACAAGAGTGCCAATATTTTTCAGGAACTCCTACAGATTTGGCTTTTGACAAGTACTCGGAACAAAACTCAATAGATTCTTCTGAATGTATCTTTTAATAATGGAAGCTTTCAGACGACATTGATTCTTCACATATCCCTTCAAAATTTTCATGTATCGTTCAATTGGATACATCCATCGCATATAAACAGGCCCGCATAATCTGATTTCTCTTACAAGATGAACAACTAAATGGCCCACAATATCAAAAAATGATGGAGGAAAAAACATCTCAAGTTGACACAAGATAACAATAATTTCTTTTTCAAGTTCATCCAACTTCTTAGATTCAATCTCTTTACTACATATCGAATTGAAAAATTAACATAGTCGAGTGATTATATGCCTAATTTTTTTTGGTAAGATTCCACGAATAGCCACCGATAGTAATTGTTGCATTAGAATGTAACAAGCATGAGACTTTAAGCCAAATAGTTTCAAATCATTCATAAATACAATACTCTTCACATTTGAAGAGTAGCCTTGTGGTACCTTAACACCTTTAAGACATTCACAAAAACTTGTTTTCTCTTTCTTTGAGAAATTGTAACACGCTGCAGGCAAATATGTACGTTTACCAACTTCTCACGGTGCCAATTCCTCTCGTATATTCATCTCAATCAAATCCAGACATGCATTCACACCATCCTTTGTTTTTCCTTTAATGTTCATAAATGTTCCTATTAGATTGTCACACATATTCTTTTCTATGTGCATTACATTTGTATAGTGTCTGACATCTAACTTACACCAATACGAAAGATGAAAAAAGATTGATCACTTCTTCCATATTTCACTCACAGTTTGCTTCTTCTTCATTTTTCCAAAAGTCAAATTAACATTTTTTATCTTTTCATAAATTTGAAGGTCACTTAAGGGAGTGGGACAAATGTCATTCTTGGTATCCGTTAAAAGCTTTTTTCAATCTACGATACGGATGGTATTTCTTTAGAAATATACGATGTCAGGTTTTTCTTTCGTATTTCAACGGCTCATATGATGTCTTCTCTTCACATGTTGGAAATGCTCTATGGCCTTTCACACTATAACCTGACAAGTTTTCATATACATGGAAGTCATTGATAGTACAAAATAACATCGCATGTAATCAGAAAGATTCATTCTTAAATGTGTCAAACACATCAACCCCTTTATTCCACAATAATTTCAAATCTTCAATCAATGGATTAAGATAAACATCTATGTCATTTCCAGGTTGTTTTAATCATCATACATAACATCATGTATTTGTGCTTCATACACAAAGTAGGAGGTATGTTGTAAATCACTAACAAAATGAGTCATGAACTATGATTACTACTTAAATTTCCAAAGGGATTCATTCCATTTGTAGCCAATCCAAGTCTTAAGTTTCTTGATTATTTTCCAAATTCAGGAAATTCTTTATCAATCTTCTTCCATTGCAAAGAATCAGCTAGATGACGAAGTAGTCCATCACATTTTCTATTCTCTGCATGCCACCTAAGGTTTTAGCATCATCTGCATTTGCAAACAAATGCTTAAGCCTTGGAATTATTGGAAGATACCAAACGACCTTAGCAGGGGGACCTTCCTTTGTGAATTCATCAATTTCATCATTATGACCAACTTTAACCTTATAACGTGACAAACCACACCTAAGACATCTTCTTAAATCTTCATACTCATTTTTGTATAAAATACAATCTTTAGGACATGAATGTATTTTTTTATATTCCATACCCATCGAACAAAGATTTTTTTGCCTCATAATTAATTGGGTAATGTATTTCCTTCTAGAAGCTTGTCCTTCAACAATTGGAGCAATTCTGTAAAGCCTTTGTCGGTCCATCCATTCATTGCCTTCAAATTCATCAACCTTAACACTGTTGATAATCGTGTGAAGTTAGTTGAACCAGGATACAAAGGAGTCTCTAGATCATTAGACATATTTTTGAAAACTGCACTAGCAAAAGATTTTGCTCCCACATCACGAATCATGTCTTTTAATCTATCGTCCATTGAGAAATGAACTTCCTCTGGAGCTCCGTGCACACGTGGCAAGTCTAACAATTCACCATGCCACGTCCATGTTGTATAAGTTTTCAAAAATCCATCACATACAAGATGTTCTCTAATTTCGGAAACACTCAATATCCTTCCATTCAAACAATTGACACAGGGACACCTTATTCTTACTCCATTATTACTACTAACGGCATTATGTTATACAAACTATATGAATTCTTGCACCCCTATTTCGTAAGCATCACTTATCCGTGGTTTATTAATTCAACTTCGATCCATAGAACTAATAAACTAAGAAAATTAAAATTAAAATTGTTGAAGGTTGGACACCTCCAGACTCAGCATCAACAAGTTTCATAAATAATCATACGTACTATCTAATTCATTATAAAACTAAATCAAAGTCAAACACCTTCGGACTCAAAATCAGTTTGTTCAATATGTAATCAGATGTACTATCTAATTCATCATAAAACTAAATCAGAATTGTCGAAGGTCGGACACCTCAGGACTCAGAAACAATGCGTTCAATATGTAAAAATAATATTTAAGTATTAAAAACTAAATCAAAATTGCCAAAGGTCGGATACCACCAGACTCAGAATACACGTTCAAAATATAGTAAATAAAATTTAATATATTATTAAATTTTAAATAAAAACATACTAACTTGAAAAGTGGAGCTAAGAAAGGAAGCCGAGAAGCAAGAAGGAGCAAGGAGGAAGCAGGGCAGCAAGGAGGAAATGTTAGGCGGTGAGGAAAAGCAGTGACGAAGGTCTTCGAAGCGGGAACCTCCATGCTGGGAGGCGTGACACAATGGGAGGCGCGGGGGCGCGGTGGTCGTTATTGTATGGAGCTCCTTGCCGAGCGGTGTTTGTTGCAATCGGAGGCAGTGGCTCAAGGTGGCGCTGGCTCGCGGTGGCTCACGGTGACGCTAGCTCGCGGTGGTGGAGTTCCGAGGAGGCGCTAGGTAGAGTGCGGCAGCGTAAAAAGAGAGCGACGCAAGCCCCACCTGCAACTTAAACAACGCAAGCAAGAGGAGTGAAGCAGAGGGAAAGAGAGAGTAGGAGTGAAATGGGAAGGAAAGAGAGTCGCAGTGGTGAGGTGTGAATGAAAGACCTAAAAATGAGTGTGAAGGGGAAAAAGAGAATGGGTGGGCGGGATTTCAAATTTGCGAACACAACAATAACAACGGTTCTAAATACAACCATCTTCTTTCACTTTGCCGCTTCAAATTAACGACAGAATTGTCGTTATATGTGGTCTAAATGATTTTTAAAGATAGTCCACCCAATGACTTCATAATTACAAGTTTGTCATCGCTTTTTTTAACAATGGTTTTAGTTTAACCGTCTTTGTATGGAATCGTTAAATTGATATTTTATACTAGTGCTAAGACCATTTGTTCGAAGTTCTGATGTCAAAAGATTTTACATAACATGGTTAACTTATGTCAACATTTTTTTCTATAAAATTATTTTTGTTAAGTGTCAAATAACTTTAACTTTTCAAATCACTTTGTAGTTCTGACAATGTTAAATTTAAACATTCAAACACAAGGAATTGGTTCGTTGTGTAAGAATCAACTTGGAATGCCCAAACAACATGAAGTATAGGAATCTACTTTATTTGTTTTTGTCGAATAATATTTAATGTTGTTCACATTATCTTCTTGTTAAATAACATCAAATTTTGATAAAAAAAAACTTTTAAGTAGTCTTATGATAATTTTTTTGTAAGTTCATCTTATACATCTCTTGTTTCCCTCTAAGTAACTTGATTATAATAACCAAAATTTGACATTGTGTGTTATCATAAAAATCATAAATTATCCATAACATAACTTTTGGAATTAGACTTCACTTATTTCATGTCATATATCCCCTCCATGCCTTAACATTAACAACATAAAAATGATATATTAAGAATGTTATATAGTTAATAGACTACTAATAGTTTATTATTGTTTTTGAAATATAAAAAATACATGTAATTGTCTTTTAAATTAAAAAGAATTAAAAGTTTTTAAAATATAATTACTAAAAAATTGTCAGGGGAAATTATTTGATATCTTTACTGAGTGGGGGAAATAATAAAGTGAGATCGCCTACATACATATGCATTTCTACAATCAAAATTATTTAGTAAATTTATCTTAATACTTATAAGCAAGTGACAAAACAAAATTTGTTACGAGTGAATTCGAATAAAAATATTAAGAAGTTAAAAGAAAATAATCTGAGAAACTAGTTCATGACTTTTGACGACACAAACAGGTTATTAAGGAACAGAGTTTCTGCTCAACAAGCCCGTGAAAGGAAAAAGGTTTACGTAAATGAGTTGGAATCAAGTGCTGTGGAGTTGGAAGAGAAGAATAGCAATTTAGAAGAGCAAATTTCAACGTTGATCAATGAAAACACCATGCTGCGAAAGGTACCTTCACACTCACTACATTATATACATTTATATATAAACCAAACAATATTAAAATATCTGGAATCATATACTGGGCAGATTCTTATGAACACGAGGGCTAAAGTTGACGACAATTAGCAGACTAATGCAAAGTCTGGCTTCCAGGAGATTCAGTTGTGTTTATCATTCCTTTTAGTTTCTGTTTGTTAAAGGTTTCTGTCTGAATCTATGTAAAATATTTAAACCTACTTGTTTTTGTTTTAGTGGTCAAACATTGTATCCTTAAAATCTTCTAATACTTTTATAAAATCTTAATATTTCTTTCCTTTAAAACCCTAATATTTGTTTTTATCAACAATAAATAAATTCAATAAAATAAAATACTTAAAAGATATTTCAACCTTTTTATATAAAAGTAACTACTTTACTTTTATAAAATCTTAATATTTCTTTCCTTTAAAACCCTAATATTTGTTTTTATCAACAATAAATAAATTCAATAAAATAAAATACTTAAAAGATATTTCAACCTTTTTAAAAAGTAACTACTTCACATAGTCTCATAAACCTTCTATCACATAGCCTATCCCAAAACCCCAAGCATTCTCTATTTGTTGAAACATCTTAAATTGTTTGTTAATCATTTCAATTATTAGAAACTCCTTCTATCTTTAGTTTACATATTCTTCTCTTCAATTCTACAAAATACTAAATAAAGTGTACCCTTGAAAACTTACTTTTATTTTTCCTCAAGAATGTAGATTAAAGTAATTGAAAATTGACATGAACTTGAAACAGAAACAATATAAATCAGTGATAACCTCTAGTTCCTAAGTTGGGGCAACAAGGTGATGGAAGAAGCAATATTGTAGTAAGAAGAAGATAATGTCTTATTTAGTGTTTCTTCTTCTTAAATTTAATATGACATAAATGTGGCTGAATTGTGATTCCTGGTTAGAACTATCGGTGGTGGCCATTGAATCTGTGCCGAAGAGCAATGTGTCTACGGTGGAAGAGAGAAGTTAGAAGGATTGTTAGAGATGATGGAAAATAGGGTTGAAGGTTATTTCAGACGGAAAGTTATTTTACAAAATTTTTTGAAACTTATGATATTTTGCGAAGGTTCTTAAACCCATGGTATTTAACGGAGGTTTTGAAACCTATGGTATTTTACGAAGATTCTTAAACCCATGATATTTAACAAGGGTTTTGAATGACTTTTAATGTGGTTTAAGATGGTTTAGCAGGGGAAACTGCAACCTTGAATAAATGACTTAATAGAGGTTTTAACCTTGGATAATGTAAAAATAAACCCCCGTTAAAACCATTTTTTATTGTAGTGGAGTATCTCCATACTCAATAGATTTAATATATAAAGTGTGTTCAAATAGGCATATCTAAAAGTCATTTGGCAAAATATGAATCAATATTCTTATAGTGAGACCTTGGAGCCTCCTTCAAAATGTATGATGCTTTCTTCAATCTATAGACTTTATCTTTCTTACTCTCAATAACATAACTCGCAAGTTCCTTAAGGTATACTTCTAAAGTATCATTTAAAAACATAATTGACATCCATTTGATATATATATTTGCAAAAAAAAGAAAAATTGAAAATTTTTTATGAGATGAATCATTAACATTACCCACAACATAATCCTCCAATCTAGTAGGTCATCTTCATTGTGATTATGGCATTATAAGATTATTTTTATTTGCTGATTTTATTGTACATAACTATCTGGAAACCCCATCAACTATCTTTGGGCTTTTAGAGACCAATCCTGTATTCCTTCTTCATCAAATGTCACATTTTGACTTATAATCACTTTCTTTGTCTCGGAATTGTATACTTTATGTGCCTTTGAATTTATGCAGTATTTCATGAACACGCATTTCTTTGTCAAGTTTCTTTCTTAGTTGATATGGTGGTACATGAACATAAGATATACAGCCAAAAACTTTTACATGTTGAATTGATGGTCTCTTTTGGCTCCATGTTTCTTCAAGTTTTAAAAACATTTTCTTGGAGATGTCTTGAATCATAATACATAGTGATGAATATACAACAAAATCTACCTAAACACACATACACATGCACGACTTTAAAGTCTTTGTGATTTAGCTTTGAGCACATCAAATCCATCCACTTTAGTCAACATGGACTTCATTGATTCATCTAGAATAACAAAATAGCTCATTTTTTTCACACATATGGTTACGCTAACCAATATCTAAATGCCAAACATTTTCCTCTTATAAAAATGTATTTCTTGCAAAAAGTAAACTTTGTAGGTTGTTTGAATTCTCACTAATATTTTGGTACTGGTTTTCCACAATGTTAACCTATTGTCAAAATCTACATGTTATTTTTGTTAGAGTTATGGTTCATGTATTTGATAAATCCAACCTTTCTCATGTATTTTAGGTAGTTTTGTGTTTATTAGGAGCTGTTGTAAGTTTTCTCTTTCATGACTTGATCCTAAAATTGTAGTAAAAAAGCTTTTCCAAATGTATTAGAGCTTGTCTTGGTGATAAACTATTTTTTAATTGATTAAAAGATGTTTTCAATTTGTTAAAACGTTTTTAACTGGTCTGAATGGATGAAAAAAATATTTTAATTGATTATTTAATTGTTTTAATTTATTAGAACCACTTAAAACCATGAGCAATTCTGATATCTCTATTTTAATAGATTAAATATCTCTTAAGTTCAATGAAGGTTTTCGACTTTTCTACTTTAATATGTTAAAATAACGAGTTAACGTGAAATCAAAACCAAAGTTTATGTTGGAAAGAGTCCAAACTAAGTTGGAAACTATTCATGAAGCTTTACTTGCTCTATGAAATCTTTTCACTATTGAAAGAGTCCAAACTAAACTGGAACTGTTCATGAAGTTTATGTGATCAATATCATGATTGAAAGGAAACATAAAAGTTTACTTGGTTATGTTGTACTGATCTTATTGCATGTAATATTGTTATAATTTTCTCAATTCAATTTGAGTCTTTAGACTGTCTTTGAATAAAGTTTAGAGGTATAGATAGTATAACAAGGTGTTACTAAGTATGTAATCAAGTCTTACAGGATTAACATTTGCTTTCTTGAGTTGTTTACTTCTACTATTTTAGTTATGTGCTTGTAAAAACTCTAAAATTTTAGTATGAGTTTAGTTGATGTGGTTGAGCAACTAGATATAGCTTTTGGATAAGAGTTGATCAGTATAAAAAGTTGTAATATGTGTATTTTTTTTTTTTTTTTTCTCTTTTCGGATCTTGGCTAGAAACCTTCGCCACCACTCCCATAATAGTCTATCAAGAAAGAAAATCAAAATTCATTTCATTAATCACTTGCATTAAAAAGTTTTTTAATATGTGATAATCACTCATAAAAGTGGTTATTGTTTACAAATTTTCATAAGCAACCACTTCACAATCTTTGGCTTAAAATCAATCTACACTAAAAAGGACTACGTCTTGCTCAATTAAGACGCTTTATTGTGAGCAAACATGGCTTCTCTTTTCTCATATATTCTTAAAACATAAGGAAATGAAAAAGTAGTGTATGTAAACCAAGGAAAGTCTCTGATAAAATGGGGCAGTTATATGAATCTTTATGGAACCCTTTAACGGTAATCTTTATGGAACCCTTACAGGATGGATATCTGAATAACATTACCACAGAGTAAAATGGAAAGAACGATGGGATGAAACAAACATAGTATATAGATGAAATATCATCTTGTAGACAATCTATCATGCAACTTATGTAGAGGTAAGTACATCTAAATATAAGATAAATAACATAATCATACATTTGGACGCATCAGACGAAGATAGATTCTTGTAGACGAAACTTAACTCTATGCATTAGACGTTTTATGTATATATCAGACACATGCAAACAGCATGAACTATTCATGTCATTATTGATGATTCTATTAAACTTCTTTAAGAAATATTTTACAGAGTTAATTTTATTATCACGTTTTGTGTTCTAGGGAGGGTTAGTACAAACTCTAAGAAAAAGTTACTGTTTATTTTCCCAACCTGTATACATCTTCTCAGAAATCAAAAGGTGATCACTTTTTGCTCCAATGATAAAGGTTATCTTTTTCTCACCTCTTGAAACCCAAAGACCCTCTGAAGAAAAATGGCATCCAAAACTCTTATTACTTCAGTTGTTAAAAGCCCAACCCCATCAGATGATACACTCCTTGTGGAAAGTCAGTGTGTGCTTCAAGATATAGACGAAAGAGGAACAGAAGTCAACATTGACCTAGAAAGATGTGGAATTTGTGGCTATTTTCTACAGCCCCAAATAATCTATCCCCAAATGGTCAAGATGTTCTAGAGAAACGCCAGGTTAGTAGAAGATAAAACTATTATCTCTACTGTTTTGGGTAAAGAAGTGGTACTCAACCAAATCAGCATCTCTTAGGCCATTTCACGCGAAAGGACTCCAAATTTCTTTCACCTTGAACTGACATTGTCTAATGCAGGCTTTATGATGACATATTCTCAGAAGGCTTGATGGGAAAGAAAACAATCTACAAGAAGCTATGTGATATTGGGAAAATTTGGCAGCAAATTTGCTCTAAATGCATTATTCCTTTTTCAGGGAAGGATCACACTACTGAATATGGCAGATTTGTTATCTACCACTTGCTTGCAGGTATTCCTTTTAACCTACCTCACTTTTTGTTCCTGAACTTGTTAAGGATGTTGAAGAAAATAGGGAAAGGTATGGACAATCTTCATTATTCAGCTTTGATCAATCGGTTACTAGATCATTAGGGAATATATCAAATTTTCTCTAATCTGAACAACACAGCAGAAAGAAGAGATTATCTCCAAAGGAGGCTATCTAGTGGAGCCACCCTTCTTTTCTATTGGTAACATAAAAAGGATGCGCTTGAGTCTGTCACTTGTAGAAGTGCAAGCTCAAGAAACCCCTTTGATTTTCTTTTGGCCTATAGATTGGAAAATTCTGAACTACCTTACCACATTGGCCTTTTTGAATGCCTAAAACCAGTTGAAGAGAAAATCCAAAGGTTGCTCCTTGAAGCCACTGAGTACGAACAAGAAGAAAAAAACTCTGTTAAAGTTGAAATAGAATCCTCAGGCAACCCATGGAAGAAAATACTCTCTACAGAAATCTCCTCTTTGTCTACAAGCAAAAAGAAAAGAACAACCACACCCCTTAGTCTGTTAAAATGGAATGTAGGTAAAGATTCCTTCCCTAAAGACTACAAGTTGGATGCACCCAGTGAAAATATGCCATCTATAGAAGAAAGCATTCCTGATTCATATCAACCACCAACCCTCTAAACCTAGAAATGGCGTAGTCAAACCCTAACCTACCTGTCACACACACTTCCTCAGCCAAAAAATGACACTCTCTTGATGAAATAAGTGGACCCTGTAGAAGAAAGATGTGAAATCATAATTGAAGAAGCAGAGGACCAAGACAACTATAACACTGAAACCATCTCTCTTGAAGAAGAGGAAGGAGTAACAAGACATTTTATACAAGAAAGTCATACTTTATCTAATGGAACTGAAATCATTTCATTTGAAGAGGAGGATGAAGACGACCCTTATCATGATGCCCTGAATGCAATCCCTATCAGTGAAGATGACCATCTGTGGGTTATGACTCACCTTTATTGTTATCTTGACATAAATGGGAGGTTACTTACCGTTGACAATTAATTGTTATTAAAGGGAGGTTAATTGCCACAATCAATTGCAATCAATGGGAGGTTAATTACCATTAATTGAATTTATTATTGTTGTCTCCTAGAACCACTATATATAGTGGCTTCCTTCAAGCAATGTAACACACAACATACAGCAACACACACTTGCTTCCTCTCTCTTTTCCTATACTCTCTATTTCATCTC
>Ga0123342_1005450_pt1 | contig 18426 bp, 9 predicted proteins | sample Turbeawhitnodule_FD_89960 | JGI IMG/M metagenome (GOLD analysis project Ga0123342, IMG submission 89960) | Root nodule microbial communities of legume samples collected from Mexico - Turtle bean Mexico white nodule | ecosystem: Host-associated > Plants > Roots > Nodule | place: Mexico: Nepantla...
CATTTTGATTATTAATTATGATCATGTCTTGCTTTTGGGTATTATCTTTAGCATTTTTGCATGTGGTATAAATTATTTAATTAGCTTCTCAAAATTTTAGAATAGTTATAGCAGATATCCCCTTCAATTCACTTTGTGTTTAAGGGCTTGCTGCTATGCACTGCTATCCAAGATTGATTACTATGATTTTAATGATGAAATCTATTTATCTAGGTTTGTGTGAAGTCTATTCACCAAGCATACGAAAAACTATTAAATTCCTGACTTATCAGTGGCAGTAGTTGACTCTTTATTAAGATTCAATGACAGATTTAGGATAGAACATCAGAACTTTTCATTCTTACAATGCATTACACAACTTTACAAATCCATCTTGAATCTTCATGGATATTATAGAACTTACAGATTAGATACTTGCTTGCCCTTTTATCTGTAAACCTAATGCTAGCTGTTGATGTTTTGTGCTGATTTGAGGTGGATGGTGATAAATGAAATGAATTAAGACTGTCTAACTATCAATATGACTCCACAATGTGTTTCCTTCATTCAGTGCATTGCGTAGGGTATTAGATATCTATCTGGTCCCTTCATGCAAGTCTGCTATGTGAAGTATATTCATGTTTGTCTTGTTACTGTCCATTACATTGCTTTCATTAGTCTATTATTATGAAGTGCAACTTCCATAAAAAACTATTTTTCAAGTTTAGACTATCATGTTATTCCACTGTCTCCACTTTTACACCTCTTCCCCCATAATCTGAATGTATAAATTTCAAACAGATATCATTATACCATAAGTGCTTATTGAGAAATTGTTATTTGTTTTGTTTATGTGATCCTACACTACAGTTCCCAGAGTTTATCTCGTCATTCTTCTCACGAATTGCATTGCCATCTATGGGAAGTTCACATGCAACATCATCATCAACAACAAGGCATAGTGTTGGGAATTTACCTTCCCATCCAGCTCGCCAAGTGGAGGCAAGTTTTACTTTGTGCCCTCATAATTATTTTATGGTTTGATTTGCATATCTTAGGCAGCTATGATTTTATGATTTTGATCACCCAATCAGCTTTCTATGTTGCCATGATATATGAAGCTGGCTGTGTGTATGTAGTAATATCTCAAAAGATGCCGATTCTCTTATGACTCAACATTAAAGTATTCATTTGCATTTTAGCTTGCAACTTCTGTCATATCATTTGCAGCTGTTCCTCCAGTATCTTCAATGCAAACTGAACATGTTGCTTTTTGTTAGGGCTAAAAGTCAGTTAAGCTAGCTCGTTACAATCTATTTACTCATGGCTTGATTCATCAACATCTCAACATGCAAGGCTCATGAGTTGAACTATTCTTGATTTGAAAATAACGTTCATTGATCAAATCAAGCTTGAGTTTTCTGAATTTCCGCTCATTGCTTGTCTGTGTGTCTGATGTTACTTTTTGTATTATTAAATAGATTATTTGCATTAAAACAGAAGAAAAATTAAAGAGAAATTTATTGGTGATAAGATTTGAGTTTGATATATCACATTCAACTTTCAAGTAGCTTTTATTCTTGAGCGAAAAAGCTAGGCTGGTGGTCTAAACAAGCTGCCCTAGCCCAAGTCAAGCTTATTATTCTTGTGAAGCCTAGTCTGAGCTAGAAGTTACACAACTTAGCTTGGCTCATTTTCACACCTAGAGCTAGTGTGTAATAAACCAAGAATGCCGTGGCTCAACTTTTTCTAATCAAAGCAAGTTGATGATGTGATTTATGAAATTTGATGATGTGATTTATGGTTTTACAATATTTAATGTGTCAACATCATTCCTAGAAAAACTATCTTGCTCTCTTGACAATTAGTATCATCTTTTTTACTGCAGAGAAACTACCCTGCTCCAATGCAATCTGCAGTAGAACCATCAGAAGACTCAATCACTACACTCCTCTCGATGGGCTTTGACAGAAATTCTGCCAGACAAGCCCTTGTGCAGGCCAGAAATGATGTCAATGTGGCTACCAACATTCTATTGGAGGCACAGTCCCACTAATTTGATAAATGTTGCACGTAAATGAGAGCCAGATTGTTCTGAATTGATTGATGATAGATGAAATCCTAATCATGAAGGATTGGAAATTCACTAATGATGTGAGGATGTTTGTGAACTTCAGGCATTCATATATACAGTATCATCATCCTCAAGGACTCCTCCTTTCTCAGGATCATTTCCCCCCCTTAACTTTAATCTTGGCATTGATAGACAAATGAGTTAGGATCCTGTACAAAATTACTTCAATATATTGAAAGTATGCATATTGATGAATTGTGAATCAGATATTTGTTTGTAGTTTCAGCTTCTTCTGTGCTGTTTGTTCAAAGCACATAGTTCCACTCTGTTGAGGATTGCTATATTCCAATGAAATTTACTTGTAGAACCTCCACCCGCGCACTAAATAAATCAGAAAAAGAAAATCATAATCTTGCAAATTGTTGAGGATAATTTCTTGTCCCAATGCTGAAAAAAAAATAACCTTGTGGAAATTATTTTTTGCTAGTTATATCGTCATTGAGATCCTAATACTATACCTTAGGAATTTATGTACTGGAACATTCGATATCCAAAGTGTGCCCGGTTGAGATTGTCTCTTGGGTATATAATTAAAATAAGAAATTGTAGCAACATTATTATGAAAATATATTTTTCTCTTGGTTTAAAATTTATTGAAAATTATAAGACTTCGTAAACATTACATCATGTTTATTAAATTTTCAACAAATTTTAAATATGAAACATTTGAAAGAATGTTATTATTAGGGCTTATTGATTATCGGTCATTGTATGTATCACTTTTGTTATGTGAATAAAGTTATCAGCAAACAATTATGAGACCAGATTCTTAATTCTTAGTGCAGCAACATGGATGTTTCATTTCCAAATTACTGAAATTAGTAAACCAAAGCCCTTCTTTTAATCCTTCAATTTATAAGTGCTGGTCATTTTAATTATTAACTTTATAAAAATGTTTTTTATAAATCTCCAGAACAAAAATACAAGTTTTTTTCACTTTGTAAAAGCACCGGCTGGTTGCTTCAATCAAATCTCAAAAGGACTAAAATTGGATTAGACTTATTTCTTGGGAAAATAATGAAAACGTTCAAATTACTCATTATTTTTCAAAGATTTGTCAGCTCAACATATTAATATTGAAATCTAAATTATTCTCATTTTGTAACACAAGAAAAACATTCTCATAAAAATGAAGTTATTTAAATGTAAATGAAAAATCTTGATATACAACATTTTTCACATCATTTCTAAATTTTGGAAACTTATTTGATGTAAAAATATCAATAAAATTTAATGTAAAATAAAGTTTTAAAGGATCTTTGTTAAGAAAAAAAATCTTTAAAAACCACGTTTAAACATATTTTTTAAGATAATTAACTGTCAAAATAGTTAATAACTTTGAAATAAAACTAAGATAATTTCTATATATTTTTATTTCATTAACAAAAGTATTTATAGTTATAAATTTTAAATTACTTTTGAACTCTTATCCTTTTTAAAATAACTTTGAAATAAAACTAAGATAATTTCTATATATTTTTATTTCATTAACAAAAGTATTTATAGTTATAAATTTTTAATTACTTTTGAACTCTTATCCTTTTTAAAACTTCTGACTTTTTGTTAAAACATTAAACTATTTAATTGAAAATTTGAAATAAATAATAGACATAATATAATAAATGAGATAAATCATATAGCATTGAAGGAGATGCTTTATTAAAATAAATCATGTCATATTTAATAAAGTAGAGGATAAATTTTTATTTAGTAGTGTAGGTAAACATGAAAAAAAGATAAGGTATAAGCTCAAAATGTTACTTCAAGTGATGTTTGGAAAGAGGCTATAGGATAAGAAAATCATGTTTATTCAAAACTTCTATCGTGTTCAAGCTTAGAAACTAGTCATAAATAATAATAAAAAACTTGTAAAACACACTCTTAAAATAAGTCACAAGTGACTAAAAAAGGAGTCAAGAAAAGAATGCCCATTACCCAGGGCAAAAGATTAAATCTAAGAAGCATCATAACAACGTTCAGAAGCACACTAGAAGTGTTCGAGCTTCAAATTAAATTCAAGAAATTATAAAAATGGCAAGGAACATATATACAGTTCAGAAACACTTGCTAATAAATTCTACTTCTTACACATTAAGATGAGAATGCAAAACTAAATCATGCTGGCTTTAAAGACTGAGATTGACATTTGACTCCAGCCTTGCATTAATTGCCCCAACAATATGAGCTCCAGTATCCGGGTGACCAAAAATTTTATAGCATATGCAAAGAAGCAGGTCCAAACACAACGACTCATAGTTGACTCGGTCATCACTAGTTGACAAGAAAAAACTACATCAGTGCTATTGAAGGATCAAGGATACATTGATGATACTGAATTTTCTATGAATCCAACAACTGCTTATGAAAAATATGACTAGAGTCAACAAACAGTCGTCCAATGCTTGAATTTTAAATGAGTATAATTAAGATTTATCCAAGGATTCAGCAACAGATTACTACTAACCTTTCAATGCAACAGCATTAGATGATAAACAAAATAATTCGATGATGAAGATCACTGAAGATGGAAACTCCCAGACCTATAGCAAGGACATACTTTAAAGTTAAAGACATTTATTGCATTTAACATCATAGACATTAGAAGCAACAGGAAGTGATCAACGATAAAACTAAAAGGACCAACTTATATTTCCTCGATGCAAATATTACCATCATGGCAACAAGAAAAATCTTGAAGTAACTTGAAATCATTAGTACAAGCAAAAGGTCAATGCCCCTGCATACATGGATAATTTAAGTTGAAGTGATCATGATGGTCCAGAAACACCAAACCGATATGGTAGAAATATAGAAACTGAAAAAATAACTAACGCTTCCATAAAACATTAAAAAAAAAGTCCCAAAATCTATCATGCATTATCTTTTCTCATCCCATTAATTACAAGGGTTAAAAGATGCAACTTGGTTGCTTATGATTAGGTCTATCAACCTATGGCTGCTATCTCTCGGGCATTAGTGTAGAATGCTAGTCCATTACAAGTCAGTTATACAGCAATAAAGCAACAGCTGTCCTACGGCAGTTAATTCAGCTGTAACCACAACAAAGAACCCATTCTATATAATCAGGAATATTGGAATAAAGAACTGATTGTATATGATAAAAAATATCTAGATAATATATGTGTCAAGAATATTTTTATTTATTTTCGTATCATATTTTGTTATTAGATGATATCAAATCTCCCTATTTATTATATGTATTCCTTTTTTCTCAATATAAAGAAGGCACCCATGCTATCTCTAAAACACAAACGCTTCCAGCTCAATGTTTTTGTCTTCCCTAGACTTTGATATAGTACCCACAAATATCTAGTTCCATGTTCAAGATGTTCGGTTCTCGACGTGAGGAGATATGTTGGAGATCTCACATTAACTACAGATATAATTAAATTATAGTATATAAATAGGTATAAATCTAGGACTATCAAATTGGGTCTGGCTCGCATGGCATGTGATTCAAGTTAAGTCAAGCTTAAAAAACAATGGCCAAAATAAAAATAGGCTTCTCTTAGCTTAGCCTGTCTGGCCCAATGCCTATATGGGCCAAGGTTGGGCTGGCCCGTAGACTAATGGGCTGACCCATTTATTCTTTTATGTTATGGCTTTTTATTGTTAATTCTTATGAACCCATACGAAAGAAAGAACTCCTTGGGGAGCTATAATTGGTGAGTTAATAACTTGAAACTAGAATTGATTGTTATATACGGGGAGTTAATAACTTAAAGAACACATCTTAACTTTATGAATCTTTACATGTTTTCATTACACGTCATGCATGTGGGAGATATTAATAGAGTTGTTTTAAGTAGGCATTCAGACTAAGATGCATGATGTTGTTGTATAATGCATCTTATTGAATATTAAACTTTAGATTTTTGGACAATGATATATCATAATTTTTTTTATATGGACAGATTGTAATCTTTTTTAATTTACAATTAGGCCAAAATGACCTGTGGACCTGATATAGGCTAAGCTAGGCCAAAAGTTATGGCCGATTTTAAAATATAAGCCAGGTTGGGTTTTCAATTTTTTTTAACTTCGCCCGTGAGGCTAGGTCAGGCTGCCTGTTTTGATAGCCCTATGCAAAACTTACCTTACACATCAGTTTTGTAAGGTTAAGTTAGGTTTAAAGTCCAATTTCTAATACTCATAATAGACAATACTCTAGAAGCAATTCTCCTCATCATATCTATATAAAAACACACAAAATGTCTTTAATTCATAATTGTGATAGATTCAGGGACAATTTTGTTACTAAATCTTTTTTCCAATTGCTAAAATAACAAACAGATTGTTACTTTTTTCTGTATTACTAATTGTCCTTTCTTCATTACAAGGTATGTCAAATAAATAAAAAATGTATACCTGGAGATGCTGATCGATACATGAAAAAATATCTTAATCATAAAGGAGAAAGTTATAAGAAACAAAACATCCGCCAGCACCTGACAATTGAAAGCCACGAAGCATTCATCATAATTGATATAAAAATCCAGACTAAGTAATTTGAGAAAAAGGGTGATTTTAATATAGATATCTGAACCTTCGAGCATATTGATACTAATGAAGAGACGCTCATTGATGAACCCAGTCTTCCCTTGCCACTTTCCAAGATCAAACATCTGTCTTCAACAAACAGTGAAGTCCTCCTATGTGATATATGGTTTCGTAAAAGAAAACCAAAAGCTAGAATTTATGATTTTATACTCCTTAAGCATTAAAAAGAATGATGTCTACAAAAGAATGCATACAAGCTTCAAAAAGAAGAAAAACGACAGCCAATTTCCAGAGTAGTCCCTGCAAAGTCATGGAAAGTATCTGCTTGTTAGTGTTGTAGGGTAAAAATGAACAGAGTGTGGAGTACAAGTAAAAGAATGATGATGAATTGGATCTCGATGTTCTGAGCATTACACATGCCACATGTTAAAACGAATTTATCAGCGTGTGTTATTAAAATCATTACTCTGTGAAAACTCGTTTAGAAAATGCACTCTCACACAGAACCATGCATATTATTCAAGTTCTACCTGATTATAAAACCAAAAGAAATATCTCGTGTTCATTGATCAGGCCAAAATGCAGGCAGCAACTGAAGCATATCAATTTATTTATTGGACTATCCAAAATCTAATGATGAGATATTCTTAATATAAAGATTAGGATTCTCCAAAAGTAACAATATAAATCCTGTTGGAGATTCTAATTATAGTTCAAAACTAAAATGCTTCATGCTTGTTATTATCAGACAATAAAATTACAAATGTAAAATAGAGTAACACTAATGTCAGCAGCAATGCTAACTGGTATAATTTGATTGCCAATATTTAAAAAAGAAATAATCACAATTGCACTATTCAGAACTGCAAAAATAATATAGTGCTGATTAATAATACATAAAACAACAACACTCATGCAAAAACGTAATTATAACTATGGTAGAGCTGGAGATAATGAAGGAGCTCAACCATACCTGAAACTTCATTGTTTCTTGATTGATAACATTGTGGAGGAGATGTCTATAGGCCTTGGGCTTGTGAAGTATCAAATCTATTACAAGAATCTGCAAAGGGGAAGGGGAAACAGAGTCATCTCAAGACAAAAAAACTAAGGGTCCGTTTGGCAAGAGGGAAAGAAATAGGGCAGATGTAAATAGTAAAAAGAGAAATAGCGTGGATGAAAATAAGTGAGAATAAGGTGGATTTTAAGGGTGTTTGGTTTGGGAGTAATAGGAAAGAGAAAAAAAAAAAAGTTTGTAAATCATCTTCAGAGAAAGAGAATCCATTGCCACCACCATAAACAAAGAGTAAGAAAATAGATTATAGGCAGCTGAAAATGAACCGGTTTTATAGTGTGACAATCGATTGTATATGAAAATCATTCTACGACAATCAATTGAGTTTTCCTTGAAACTGTTACTATTGAATTTTCGTATAATTGAGCAAAGAAATAAAAAGGTATTTCCCTCCTTATTTCTACGTTGCCAAATGGAGATTAAAAATCTCCACACTATTTCCACCATACCAAACAAACTGTTAAGACGTTTTTACTCATAAATCAGGGGCATAAGGGAGTACTAGGCACCATGATTTCACATTCAATATAATCGTCTGCCACAGCCCTGCAATTCTCCTACGACAAAAAAAAAAGTCTGAAAATCAGTTCATTAGTTGGGTAAATCAAGACACAATAGAATAAATGAATGATAATGAATTTCATCTTATTTTTCAAGAAAAAGAAAAAGACCTACACATTTCATCAAGCGAATGTTGCCTGGAGAATACTGCACGTAAAGCGTTTTGACAGGACACCCACACTGAATGCATTTGTAACCCATTGGTGATGAATTTATAGTTTAGATTCGATCAAAACAGCACCTTCATAACAGTCAGCATCCAGAAACACACCGAAGTTCTACAAACAGAGACAAAGGAACCTTCCAAAACCGATACGAGAATAGAGAAGGAAAATATATTAAAATTGAAGTTAGGGTGATGCATTTTCTTTCTATGAAAGAAAGGTTAATCAAGTTGCAAATGAACTCAGAACAGCAAAAAAAATGCATGCACAAGGTCAGGAACGCCAACACAATTGAAAAGCCTGTACGATGATAATAAAAATATGAGGAATTGAAAAAAAAAAAACGCTAAATTGAAGAGCAATTGCAAGCAGATTGTATGATCTACAATTGAAAGTGGTATGGTTGAAAAGAAAATGGAGCAGAATGCAAGATTTGTCATTCAATCGAAGGGGCAACTTAGCTTACGAAATTACCTCAAATAAGCATAAATCACTTCAAATTGTCACGGATAGCGAATAGGAAGAAAAACCCAACTGCAGTTCTGTTCTGAACTAGCAAATTTGTTGGGTAGAAATTGCAAAGTCTCTCTCCTACTTTTGAAAAAATGGATTGGGCCTTTTTAAGACTTTTAAGAATCTCAATTGCTTTTTGCACCCGCATGGTCGCAAGCTCTCTTCAGGGTGTTAGAAAAATTAAAAATGTATTTATTTTATACTTTTAGATACATAATTCAAAAAACGTATTTTATAATATATAATTTAAAATATATTTTTACACGTTGCATATTTGTGGATCTTTTTATAGAAGTTTCGACTAGTTAGGAACTGAGTATTTCTTCCTTGTTGAATTTTATTTAGTTATTCCTCATCTTCTTGAAGTGTATTTACCTTCAATATTTCAAGTGCATCTAATTTTTTATTTATTTCTTCTATAGTTGAATTTTGTATCTCTTTCTATTTTAAAATTTCTCAATTCTTGCAATGAAAATTTAAAGGGTTTTATTAAGGATTTTTCAATACGATCATTATTTCTCAGATTTTCTTTAGGAGTTTTTTTCTGAATTTTCGTTGGTTATTGCTACTGATGCACCGTTTTTGGGTTTACTAATAATAAGGTAGTTTCATCTTTTGAAAAAAAATAATAAAGATTGGGGTTTCATTACTTTATAATAAAGAAGATAAATTATTGTAATCGAATTGTTCATCTTTCATTTTTACGTTTAAATAGATACTATACTGAGTTTTGTGAAAACTTTTTTAAAACTATTGATAATTAGGATAATTATTTATATATAGTGGATTGTTTCAAATATCACTAATATTTGATTGTTTCAAATATCACTAATATTTGATTGTTTCAAATATCACTAATATTTGATTGTTTAATTTGTTAACCCTATTATCTCTTAAAAGTACAAACAAATAAGAGAGTATCAATTCATTGTCTAAATAATGGTTTTATAGCAATTTGTACTTAGCCTATATGGATATACATATAACATTTTATGCGTTCAGCTATTAACTGTTTAGAAATTAAGATAATTGAATTTAGGTTCTGTTTAATATCTATTTCTTTTTCAACTGTTTTAATTACACATTTTCCTTTAAACATATATATTATCTTAATCTTATATAACGGTGATATTTCTAGTTTGGATAATTTAAATTTATTTAACTAAGTTTCTATTTCGAGGATTCTTAATTGAGGGTGAAGTATATGATCATTAAATCTTCATCTAAGGCCTCTATGTCATCTACCTTTTCTTTTCCATTTGATAACAGCTTTATTAATAACGACATTTTACCTACTAATTCTATCTTTAATGGCTACACCTAGACTACCAACCAATGAAATCATTGCCTCTTCCTAGGACTTACTAACACGACCACCCTCCACTTGACCTCCATTTTAAACACAATAATAAGCAACTTATCTAATTAACAAATGCACTATTTTCCGGTGGAAGTAGGAAATAACACACAAGAATAATGCCGAGTACAATATGTAAAACACACACATATAACTTCCCTAAAAATTTTCAAAACCTGCTTCTGATACCTGAAGGTACCAAAGTTGCACAGAAAGACAGATAATTCATAATGAAATGAAATATAGAAGATAATTGTAGACACGTATGAAAGATAATTACCAATTCTATAAATTAGCAAACAAAAGTTGAATGAAATTCTTTGAAAAAGACATTACAAATTCTATTAATTAATACAAAAATCCTAACTACGTAGTTTTATACACGTGGAAAATAATCTTTGGTCATCGTCCTGTTAATTGTTTATTTTAAAGCAGACAGCTAATAAACTAGGCATAAAACCACTTAAAGCTACTTTATCTTAGTTAAATTCTGAGGATCCACAAGCCACGCTGTTTGGTTGACTATTTTGATTAATTTCTTATTACAAGCAAACTGTTTCTATTTCTTGATTATTTATATACGTCCAACACATCTTGCAGAGACCTGATAAGATCTGATGACACGTTCAACAACTAATTGTGATCTAAGCATCAATGAAGTTCTTATCCAATTACCTGATGGGAAATTATCAAAAGAAGAAAATGAACGTAAGAGAAGGGGCATGGGAATGATAGAATAGAAATAATAGATCATTCAAGTTTTGCGTATGTTTTTCATCCATTAGATAACTATCCTTGTGTCTATTTCAACTTGTATCCAATTTCTTCACACCACTGAAGAAAAAATTTGCATACTGAGAATAATGAAAAGAAAAGTACACTCGAGAGAACACTGATTTTCTTTCCCAGAAAAACATGTTTGCTTATGGTAAAATCCTTGGGGCAATAAACCCTAATATTGGAAACCCAACTCATGCCTCTCCATTTACTAGAAACCCGTAGATTTTTTATTCCAATCATGACTCCAAACGCTATTCTGGAAGAAGCACGAGAGTGTAAAACTATAATCCTTCCCTTTCATAACATTGGTTTTACCTGGAAAACTTGAACAAGGTTTCAATACTTCCTTCGATGACTTCATTGGGAGTGGACCAACTTGGATAGCTTGAGCAGAGCACAAGTCCAAGAACAACGACAAAAATATAGGGTGCATCCCTTATTGAGGAATGAGGATATGCATAAAGTGAAGAAAGAAGGGTTACATGGGGCTTATGTCTATCCGGCTTTTGTGGAGTTGAAAAGCTGGGGTTATCCAGCTTCCGCAGCTGCATTGTAACCCTGCCCAAGTGAAGTATCCCAAACGGGCATCACAATGAGCACAGGACAGCTTTCCCTCCAATGCACCTTCCTCAACTGTGTAACAAGAAATATCAGTAAAAAACTGTCAATTCTATGCATATAATATAACTGTTATAAGTATAACACACAGCACATCACCTAACAAACAACCTTGAAATGTAAGGAGTAGTCAAGAAAAACAATTCAGTAAATTGAAGAGAAGAAAGAAAAGAATGGTGGCACACTTCAAAATATCAAAGACCATTCTTGATCTCTTATACAAAATTATAGGAACATTCTGCACTAAAAGTGCGGCATAAACTCACATCTCCTTGGAAAAATAGAGACAATGTAGTATTGTAGTTGAATGTTTTCTTACCAGCTTTCATCCACCGTAGAGGCTCAATAAATATGGATGAACAGTCGGACTCATTAGATTTATTGAAAGGGTTGCCACCTCTTCGTTTGTTCCACCCAAAGGCTGTCTCTCCCTCACCAGGAACATGATCTATGACATGTTCATGCAATGCAACAAGTCGTCGGCACTTCCTACAGCGATATGTAGGTCTTCGATTATTTTCTACTTTAGTGGTTTCTTCTGCCCCTGAAGAAATTTCGACAGGCAAGCCAGGATCTGCACCAAGTTTAGAACTGTCTATCCTCAACCCGGATAAATGATTCTCACCTGAAAAGAGACATTTCTTTCCTAAGATAATATAAATTTTCTCAAATTCAATGCTAAAAATAGTAAAAAGGATTGACATGAGCACAAAATAAGCGTAATCATAATACCAAAACAGAAGCTACAAGGAATAAGTCAACTTGAAAATTAATACAACTAAATAAGGATGAAGAAATAATGAGAATAAACACTTAATTTTCTTGGTCAAAAGTTGTTTCTATATAGAATTTGGTAGATGAAGCAACTCTAAAATCTAGCCCATGATTTTCCTACTTCCAAAAAATGTACTGGGCATGGTGATATATGAAAATAAAGTAAACAACATAAATTGTATCATTCCAGCGATGACATGTGACAAACATGAGTGTATCATACACACCAAACCAATGCACGATGTAGCTTAGACCCACCCACTATATTATTTTTGCATAAGTAGGGTTATAAGAAATACTTACTCTCCGTTCTCTTCTATACCACCATGATTCATGCATGAATGATAATAAGTACCACAACAAGTCGGGGAGAAGAAGTTATACCTAGAAATTTTAGACGAAAGCGCTTGTATATAGGGCTGGAGTGATCAACCTTGAAACCCATCCCCTCAAACAGTTTCAACTAAGATTAGAGAGAGAGAGAAACGTCATAATTCTGCTTGGTGTTTCATTAAAAAACAATACCTGCACGACCATACAAAGAAACCTTTAACAGCACACACCTGCTCTAGAAAACCATCATTGGGACAAACGTTTTCACAGCTCTGCCTCAACGATTCAAGGGCATCTGCAGTACAAAAAAAAAAAAAAGAACATATAAGTCCGAGACACAGACCATTCAACTTACAAAAATAAGCAATAGCTACTTAGCCCCTTTTCAAAATAAATACTTACATTGCATAAACTTTTAACAACAGTATTGAACTGATGATAATGATGTTAATACACTATGCACTATTGAAACTAACTTAAATATATTTAGGTTTAATTACATATTTGATCTAATACCTACATAAATCTTAATGCCTTCATCTCTATATCTAGAAACTACTTATTTTAGCAATGGAAAATGTTTTGTTAACACTGCACACAGTAACTAACAACATTCAACAACCCTTTATAATTATATTTTAAATTAAAAATTAAAATGAAAATAGTTAAAATATTAATTTAGTTGTTTGTTAAGAGTATGTATTTACGGTATAGAATGTTAAGGTATCAGGATCCGTTTAAACTCGTTTTAGTCCCAACAATTTTGGATGACAAAGACTAGAAACGGATTAAATATCATCTGTGTAGTGACTAATACGACCAGTGTTTAGGTGTAGAGACTAAACCGGGTAAAACATGATTAATAATTAAATCTGGTGTTTAAATACATAATTTCTTCAACAAAAAAATTTGAACTTATTTTAATAAACTTGGAAGAATAAGCCTATTTTCAAGCTTATTTCACTCAGCTTAAGGTAAAGCTTAAAAACAAACAAACTTTGTATTGAATTATTAGTGTTCATTAAATCACGCGTCAAATACACAGTATCATAACTTGTGAGTATTGGTTTCAGTTTCACACCTTCTACGGATAGACGTTCGGTTCTCATCAAATAAGCCGTAATAACCGCCGCACTACAAGAAGCACCGTAAAAACCATCAAACTCAGAAAAATGATAATAGTAATAAAAAATCGACAAAATTAAAATCAATCAGAACCTTCTGGAGACTCCGGCGAAACAGTGGACAAGAACGGAACCTTCCTTCCGACCACGATCGATGAAATCGACGCAAACTTCCAGATAATCCAACAAGTTCTCGTTCTCGGTGTCTCGGAGAGGAACGGCCATCCTCACGAGCTTCAGGTCGCGACCGGCGTACTCGAGCGAGTAAAGAAGCTTATCCGACGAGAGCGCCGATTTTGCTGCGCCAGCCCCGGCGTCCGCCACGTGGACTTTGGTGATTTCCTTGACAGGGATGGAGAGGCTGGGACGCCATTCGGAGAAGAAGGAGATGGAGGCGGAGCTGAGGACGGAGAGAATGTGCGTGACGCTGTGAACAGTGTCGTTTTGAAGAATCTCCGCGGCGTCGCCGATGTTGCCGATCGAGAGGTTCTCTCGGACCGTGTAAGGCATCAAGGAAATCGAAATTCAAATTCAAACTCACTCAAATTTAAATTCGATTCTGTTTGGAGGTACTTTGTGCCAGGGTGCGAGGTTCTGAGAAATTTAAGAGAAGTGGGAAATTAGGGAATGGAAGGAAGAGGAGAGAAAGGTTGAGTGATTGAAATAAATAAATAGTGACGGCCAAGTGGGCCCCGCGTGTCTTTTTTTACAAGGGCTATTATCGTCAATTATTGCGTATCCATCAGTTTTGCTCATTTTTTGCTACTGCGTGATCTAAATTTAGTTGAATTTAATCAACTCTGAATAAAAATTTAATTAAGATTTTAAAATTATAATTTAGTATCGTTTTATTTTATTAGAAAGAAATAAAGAAAAGATATATATAAAACCAAGTCATGCGTCTAAATTAAGAAAGACACGGCACTAACTTAGAAAATATATGCAAATATTAAAATTTTAAGAAAATTGTAATGACGTAACTTATTTTAGTTATGTCATTTTGAAGATTGTACCATAAATAAGAGAGATATAACTGAATTAAAAGGGCGACTTACATTTTAGAATATTAAATACATTTGAATTATAATTTACTAGCTAAATTTACTGACATTTTTATTATATTAAAAAATATATAATTTTATTATTATTTTTATAACTAATTACTTAAAAACTAAAAGATAATACAATTATATATATATCATTTTTTAAATATATTATTAAAAAATTATATAGGTTATTATTATTTTTAAATAAAATTCTATGTTTAATTAAATTTAAAAATATTTAATTATTTATTTTATTAAATAAATAAATTATTTTTAATTTATTAAAAGATAAAATTGTCTAATTTTAAAAAAAAACTTATTAAATAATGTATCTTATTATTATAAAATGGTATAGATAATTATAAAAATAAAAAATATTCTTAAATTATAAAAACATTTACCAAAAAGTAATTATAAAAATAAATGTAAATTATTTTTGTAATTTTATTATAGAAATTTTCTACTAGTAGTTTTTTTATTATAGTTATTTTTATTATCAATGGTTAAATACATACTCATAGCAAAGAATGGATTATAGTAAAACCAGTAAACGAGTCAATTTGTTTGATATTGATCAAACATCATCAAGTATCAAGTCCATTGCGAATAACATAACCTAACAACATATTTCACACACACTAAATATATATTTACAAACAATAAATGAATATTAAATTAAGGTAATATACACATTGTACCATGTTGTCAATTTTTTCCCTTAGACTTAAATGAATGCAAGTCAACCACGGTCAATATGTGTTTTTCACATCAGCAACAACACCGACACAAAATGGTTAGACAAACCCACAATCAAATAACTAACATAAGAAATGCTAACTAATTCTATTTGATAATATATACTTATCGATTTGCGGTCATTCTTTGTAATGAACACAATGCTCTATATATCTTCATGAGATCAAGACCAGGTGAGTTGGGTTTCTCCTCTGTATGAGCAACCACTAGTGACCAATGACTTTGTCTGTAAACTTGTTCTTGCATAATTTTTATTTGTTTTTGAAGATCAAGTATCTTCTTGTTGTTACCTATAATTTGGTCTCGACAAATTTCATGTTGGTGCGGAACTTTTCCCCACTCACTCAAAAAAAGACTCGCTATAATCATGATGCTTTTTCCTCTGAACCAATACGTAGAGCTTCATGAATAATGTCCAAAGATTCTTCTTCTTCACTCACTAGTCAATCACATGCACTCTGCACAAACAAGTTATCTTTTATCATAAAAAAAAACAATATCAACCACAAAGTTACCCGAATACTCAACTATCTTAGTTGATACAAAAGCTTCATGTATATTTGTTGAGCGAATGTTTACACGATCACAACAAAAACTGTGGAAAAGGAGATTTACCTCTAGGGTTGTCAATCCCAACATGTTGAACCACCCATTATTGTTGCCCAAAAAATAATACTCACAAATTAAATTTTAAACACTTTGAAAATTAGATTACAAAGTTTCTTGCCATAAAATTGACATTAACCTGCAAGACGACAACACAACCAATTAAGTATATTTCACAAGCATTCCTTTGTTAATTAAATACTTTGGATGCCTAAGCTAAAATGGAAACAATTAACTTATGAACTACACCCCCCAATTGTACATATGGAGTGCATCTAAATTGTCTAATCGATTAAAAGGAAAACTAGAAAAGTCCTAGAACTTCTAGGAAATTGGAAAACAAAAAATGTAAGCAATATGTACAATCTACAAATGTCATCAACATATTTTTGCTACCTAAATTTTTAACAATTTCCTCACAATATTATCGACTTTAATTTCCTCTCTGTTAAATAAATTATTGACCAAATCTTCACCATCATCCTCTAAATTTACCGCTTTGCCCGCCACACGCAATCCCAACTCAAAACATACATCCATCAGTGAAAAAGACACTAAATGTTGTCTAATCATAAAACATTTCTTATTGGCAGACAACCTACTAAGTAGTTCCCTTAGAACAATATTTGATATACGAAATAAGTCTTTTACTTCAAGAATCCACTTAAATGATGTTTGTTATATTATTTGTTGTTGGAATGAAGTAAGAGTCTAGTTTACTTCCCCAATATGCTCAACTTGATGTTTATGTCTAACTCTAACATACAAATTCAAAACACAATAAAATTAATTATTTAATATAATGTTTGCATTTCACAAATAACTGAACTATTAACAACCTAACAATATAAAAAATCATACCTACAATTCATTTTCTTCACCATGGAATTTTTTTGAACTTGAAGCCACTTTTCAAACCCTACCAAACTGTAAATTGTAAAAAACAGTTCATTATTGTTACCAAATGTACCACTTCTATTTACATCACCAATTGATCAACTACACACTCCCCTCACAACCAAGCTAGATGTTCCCTCACACCCAACATACAACCTCCCCCACATTAGCACTAGACGCTCCCCTAAACGAACCTAGATGTTTCCCACACACCCAACCTACTAGCTCCTTACACTGACACTACATGTTCTGCTTTTTCTCGCACTACATGCTCCGCCCTTGCTCGCACTACACGCTCCAAGCACGACTTCGTAATCACACCATCCCCCCTCTACTCGGCCATGCTTCCCCTTCCTCCGGCTATACGGTTCCCATTGTTGTCAACCTACACCAACCCAACCAGAAAAATAAAATAACTTCAAAAACCAAACAAATAGTGTTAGAATGTTTGGCTTTAAACTAGAGGAGGAGTGAATGGCTTAAAGAGGATTTTCACAAACTTTTTAGTCTAGAATGAAATTTCTTTGAGAAAACTTGATTCATAACTCAGTTTGCCAAAAACACAAAGCAATTTAGCACAGCACCAGAAAAACAATCAGTTGTTTCGCAGAAACAATCGGTTGTTTATACCAGTTAAAATATACAAAACTGAAACTAAAGAGTTTAAGGGATAGAGAGATTGAAAACACAGTTTATACTGGTTCACTATTAAACCAAGAGCTACATCCAGTCTTCCTAGAAACCACTAGGGGAATCCCCTAAGCAATCAAACCTAGATTACTTACACACACCACCAAAGAAGTGACCTTGATCCCCTCAAGACACACACTTCCTTTGGCTCAACACATACACCACCAAGAATGTTGATCTTGACAACCTCAAGAGCACACAACACTTCTTGGCCATCACACCAGAGTTTACATAAAGTACAGAAGTATTACACTTGTTACAGAATGATCTGAAATCAATACAAGATGAAAATCCTATTCCACTATCTCTTTGATCAATGCAATCTCAAAGCAATCATTCAACTCTTGAAAAACAAAATCAGTGAAAAACTCAAATATGTTTTTCTATGATTAAATCTCAGTTGTTTTTTGTTACAAAGCTTAACAAACTATTTATTGCTTTCAAAGATTGATTAAAGCATTTAAAACAGAAGCACATTCATTTATAAAATCATTTAAA
>Ga0123342_1005451_pt1 | contig 18422 bp, 8 predicted proteins | sample Turbeawhitnodule_FD_89960 | JGI IMG/M metagenome (GOLD analysis project Ga0123342, IMG submission 89960) | Root nodule microbial communities of legume samples collected from Mexico - Turtle bean Mexico white nodule | ecosystem: Host-associated > Plants > Roots > Nodule | place: Mexico: Nepantla...
AAAATGGAGGGAGCCATTCATATTCCACACCAGCTACAAAAGCAAAGTCTGGACGTTCAACCAAGAGGTGATCAGGAAGAGGGGACAACATATCAATATCCACCAGCACTCTAGCAAACATACTCCTATTCTTTCTGATAGTATGCTCATCCAAAGACAAAGGAGTACCAAGGCCTCTGACGATGGAAAATATTGTCCTTGGTTTCCAATACTCCAAAGACAAATGGTAAATTCTAACCCAGGTCTGAGCTTTGGTACTCCTCATGGTAGCTGGGACAAAGTCTTTTGTCCAAGCAAACAGTCTCAATAAACCAGGAGATAACTTCAGGGAACCCATCCCGAGGGCTCATCGCATGTCTTCTATAGAAGCGAACTCAAACTCATAGAAACCCTTTCCAAGAGCAATTGCTTTCCATGGTCCAAGAGCTTTCCACACCGGCTGCAACTTTTTAGTTAAATCCAGGTGTGTGAGAGGTTTATCCCCCTTAGATAGAATAATCCGACCATGGAGATGGGTTTTGCAATCCTCAAGACCAGCCAAGTAATCTGCCTCATCAATCCGGATAGCAATCATGTCACCCTTAATACAAGGGGTAGGTAGTTGGGACAAAGGAATGTCACATGTATTTCCCAAAGCCTGAGCAAAAGTCTTCCTTTGACCGAACATAAAATATACTTTATTATCATGACATACTTTTTAATCCATCAAACAAGTCCATGGAATGAGGAAACCCGCAGAGCCCTCCGCCATTTTAAAAGGCTAACAAGTTGCCGCCAAGAACTTCCGCAAGACACACGGAATAGCGACCGCACCGCACCACACCACCACACGAGCCAACAACTCCGTTGTCGCGAGAGCCACCACCTCTGCAGTCATCACCGTCGGCCGCACCGGACCTGTAGACGCCTCGCACCAACCCAACAACCACCGCACTCCGTCGAACAGGCGCCTCGCGCAAACGCGAAAGCACACGCTGCCGCACAGGGCTCTTGCACCGCACCACGTCGTCTTCTACAACTCTCGCACCACCAGCGAACCACCGTGTCTCCCACTGTAGCACCGCTGCACCTCCAATTCCGCTGCCGCTAGGAAACCCTAAAACCCCCAAATCTTCAATTTAGGGTTTGGGTTTCGTGAATTTACGTTTTCTTTTTCGTGATTTTATATTTAGAATAAGTCTTTGGATTGTCTTTGATTTATCATTTTGATTTGATTTATCCATAAAAGACTTTCCCCATAAATATTAAAAAAGAAAAAAATTCAAAAAAATAATATTATTTAGACTATATTGTTTATATGCGGACTACATATTATTTACTGAGCATGTAAAAAGTATATATTTGACCTAACTTCTAATAAAAATAATTTAAAAAAATATGAATAAGTAAAATATTAGAAAAAAATTTATTGAATTTTATGTAATTTGTAAAGTTTTTATTGAAATAGTCATGATTTTTTTATTAGAGGAAAAAAAACATGTGTTCAAAAGAAAATCATTGTGAAATTAGATCATAAATTACCAATGAAAAGCGGGAAATTCGTCTAAAGTTTCAATGAAAAGTGATTCACTAGGCTAAGTTAAAATTAACACTGATAGTGCGGCTAGGGATTATTCTGGTCTTTGGTCTTGCTACCTGTTGATGTATTTTTCGTGGGAGTATGGAAAAGTTTATTGATGGTTTTTCTGTATTTATTAACATTCAGACTGCTTTGGTTTCTGAGTTTTATGGAGTTATATATGTTATGGTGGAAGCTCAAAAGATGAGTCTTACTAATGTATGACTTGAATGTGATTGTGTCTTGGTTAGTGGTGCATTTAGTGATATGACTAAGGTTACGTGGATGTTTCGTAATCTATAGAACACTTGTCTTAATTACTGTGGAAAAATAAGATTTAGGGTTACTCGTATTTTTTGTGAATGAAACGCGTGTGCGGATAAGCTGACTAACTTAGGATTCATTCATAGAGATTCATTTCATTGGTATAATAGACTTCCATCTAGTCTATTCTTAGAGTTTTTTATGAATAGGTATAGTTTACCTACATATCATTTTTGTTAACATATGAATTTTGGTATAAACCTCCCATTTTTTGTATTTTGTATTTTTATTTTAATAATATTTTTGTATGTGATGACAAATAATTGTTGTTACTTGGAGTGTCAGCCTAACTGAGATGTCAAGTTGCATAGTGATACCTAACATGAAAACTTTATAAAAAAAATTACTAATGAAAATTTTATTTGAACAAGTGAGTACTAATCATAATGCATTACATAACCCTCCAAAACACAAAATATCGAAGTTATAACTAAAATAATAATAAAAAAATGAGTGATTAATTTTTTTTTTAAAAAAAACATTTTAATTAAGAAATGATAATAAAATTGTTATATTTAGAATAAGCAAATTTTTTAATCCCAAAATCTTCTAACTATATGACCTGAAGAAACAAAAGTATATACAAAATGTTTATATAAAAATATCCTAGAACCATAGATTCTAAAACCAATACACAATATATATTAAAAAGATACTAGTAGAATAAGAGTGGTTTTAACTTTGTTTCATTTTTGTGTTATTATATGTAAAATTGTTTGTTCCCATTCTAAATACAATCAAAGTTCACATCCCATTCTAAATATCATTCTAAATATATATTTGAACATATATCACAAGCATTCTTAGATTAGAGAACAAACATAAAAGAATATCATTGAGTCACTTTGTGCAAAATATATATATATATATATATATATATATATATATATATTAAATATCATTTTATAATTTCATAGTATCCATACTATATATAAACCATTTATTTATTAAATTATATTAATTTTGTATTTATTACCACTAGATCTTAGTTTTTCAATGTTATTAGACCGACTAAAATCATCGACCTACAACTTCAAATATTAACAAAACAACATTGATAGGTTAATAGGCTTACAATATGAAATTAAACAACAATTACAATTAAAATTCAATTAAATGAAATTTAATTAAAATAGTGAATTTAATTATGCAGGCATACAATTTAATAGGCATAAGACTAAAAGTGTTAAGTATGAATAAAAATGTGTTTATTATATAAAAGAAACAAATCATCTTGAAATAAGATTATAGCTTAGAAAATATTTTGAGAGTAATTACAAACATATTCCACTAATATTACCACTCAAGTTGAAGCATAGATATTTCAAATGCCCAAACTTGTGAAGAATTATAGGAAAAATATGATTTACTAATAATTTGGTCAAAATATTTGTGAAGGGTGCACTAGTTTGAATATGTGAGGTAAAAATCGTTCATTCATAAAAAATTGGATTAGGCTTTATATAAAAAATAACTTGATTATCATAAAACAATTGCATGAGACACACATGTTGCGCCCAAAAAGAAGTTATTTTAACTATTTTAAGTCACATATCATATTGGTCATAGATTTATACTCAACTTCTATAAATGATCTAGAAATAATTATATGTTTTTCTTATTTTTCAAGAGACATAAGAAGAACCACTAGAAAATTCAAGCATTTGTTATCATCATCCTTGAGGTTTCCTATGACGATGGTGGTGACTCATGAGAAGTTCTTCAGAGAACTCACTTTCATCGTCATTGAAAGTGTCACTATCATTATCATTATCACTATCATCTTCATCAAAATCTTTGTTATATCGGACTTAAAGGTATGACATATCATGATGGGTCATTAGAGAAATCACATTTGTTTTTACCAAAATTGTTGTTAGAAATATTGTCATTGTCAATATGCGAAATAATTTTTTTAAAAATAATATTCTATTGTTGAATTCAGCAAAATTCATTAATATATTAAAAAAAATTGTAATTAACTTACCATGAATATTGTAAAACTAATATAAAAAACAAAAAAATTATTCTAAAAAAGTATATTAAGAAAAAAAATATCCTTCAGATATTAGAAAATATTTTTAAGTAATTATAAGGATATATATTATGTTGATATAACCATATAATGTGTTATGTTGATGATGATATAAGTATTGAAAATGTTGATCTTCTATTCAATTTTAGATTAGGGTTGAAGTTTGTGATTTTAATCATGTTGTAAACTTTTTTTTACTATGATTTGATCATTTGCTAGGTTGATTTGATCATTTGTTAAGTTGAAAAACATTTAAAATATTTTAAAATCTTGTGAATTTTAGTTTAATTTTAATAGATAAAAATATGTTTTAATATGTTATAATAATCAAATTTATTGAAAAAAAACATTTTAATGGATGAAAATAATAATTTAGTAAATTAAAGTCACTTAAAATTAAGATTGTACATTTAGCTCTATTTTGATTAAAATGTGTTTTTAATTAATTAAAATTACTTACATTTTTTAAGTTATTGTTGATCTTTTTATTTAATTTATTAAAATATTTATTTAGTTTATTAAAATCACTTAAAGATGATTTTAACATATTAAAATCGTATGAGCTTAATTTTAAGTTTATTTTTTCAATCAACCGAAATGATTTTAATAGATTGAAACTATTAAATATAAAAGTTTTTATATTTATTTCATATATATTTTCTTATTCACGTGAAGGTTACTCTAAAATTTGAAAAATACTAAATTAGTTTATTTAGAACCATTAAAGGTTGTTTTTTTTGTGTAAAAGTCAAATTACCTTTGATATATATTTTTAATTTTTTTTAAGAAAGGTCAGTTGAGAAAATAAAAGACGAATTATTTTAAAAAATATTTATTAATAATTTTTAAAAAAACTAAATAAGTAAATGAAATAAAATTATTTATATATACTCACAAGTCCTCTACTTTCTCTTCATCTTACACATAATTTCTTCACTTCAACTTTCTCTTTAAATCCTAAACAATTTATATAAATTACCCAAAATCTTCACAAATACACACAAATCTTTCTCATATTACAGTGTTACAGTGTTAGTGATCTTTTCTTTCCATTCTAAGTTATCATATATCTTTACCTCTTAAAGAATATTCAAATTAATAACAAAAATCTTTTATGTATTATTTTTATCAAGCCAATTCACCAATATTTTACATTAGAAAATAGGTGATAACTTAATTTATATATATATATATATATATAGAAACTATATACATGTTAATTTATGTTGATCTTGACATTATGAAATGGTAATTAATTGATTTATTTCATGTCTATTTTATGATAAACTGAGCAGTTATTCATTATTTTCATCATTGCTATCTCATGATAAACTTCATAATCCGTACTAAATTATAATTATTTATTTTACCAGTTATTGTTATGATTCAGTATATATTTTGTACTCATTGCTATTTTTGTAGTTATTCTTTTGTACTCATTACCCATAGAAAAAGTTATGAATGAATACAGAGAGTAAGTGGACATCAACTTGAGAAAATCAATATATTACATATTTATTTTCTTGAAACAAATCTTCTTAATCATTCTATGTAAGAATGAAGATATTGACAAATTAATCATTATAATCACTTCGTGCCTCTTTTGTTCTCTTGTTAATCATGTTCAAACATAGACAACTTTTAAGACTTATGAGACAAAAGTTAAATTGCATATACCTATCAAGAAATGAATTAAGGGAATGCTACATTCACTAAAAAAAATTGTTAAATAGCAACAGAATTTTAAGATAAAAAATAATTAACTATTATATTAATTAAATTATATATTATTTAAAGACTAAAAAATTATTAATATTTTATTATTAATAAAAATTTATAAAATAATTTTTAAATTAGTATCTAAATTAGTTACTAAGATTTTAATTTATAATAGTTTAGATTTTAAATTAGTAAATAATTAAAATCTTGATATATACCAATTTAAAAACTATTTTATAAATTTTTATTAATAATAAAAATTACTTTAAATACTAATAATTTTTTAATTTATAAAATTATTTCTAATTCAGTTAAATAATAACTAATTATTTTGATATTTAAAATTAATTTTATTTAATAATTTTTTTTAGTGATTTCATCACCACATTTAATTTTTTTTTATAAAATTTTGATATATTTAAGCTAAGTGCAGTGTATTTTATAGCCCTGGATGTAAGAGTAAGATAAGTGTAACATACACAATTGATTATCAGAGATAAATAATAGTTTTATCTGAAAGTTTGGTAAGATTAATATAACTTTGACAATAAAAAATGGGTCCACATGAATTGATTTTAATTTATGATGAGTCTAGATAAGGAAAAGTCCAAAACTTAGAGTAAAATGAATGTGGAACCCAACTTTTTTACATCTTATAATATAAGTCTGCATTATTATTTATTGTTCATCAATACTCTCCTTCTATAATGAATATACAAAATTGTAAATTTTGTAGACAAAAATTACCTTTGAAATCTGATTTCCAGAATTTAAGAGAAGAAATATTTTAATAACAAATTGGAATATTGGTCAAATTGAAGCTGAAAGGATCTCAAATATTTAGGTGGTCCTATCCTTTCATAAAATACACATTGTTATGGTAAAGAGAAAAATATATTGAAGATAACTTGGTAGCATTTCATTAATAATAAGCTAGAAATAATTAGAACTAGGCATATTATATATGTTAAGTGCATTTATGAAAGAATAATAAAAATATAAAATTAAATAAGGACAAATTACAAATGTTCAAACCCTTTAAAACAATAATATAGGCTGAGTTTGATATATATATCGGAGAAGTAACCTAATAAATCAAATTTGCAATAAATATTAATCATAACCAAACTTAACAGATAATCTATATTAATATAAAACTAAAAACATAAAAATAAAAAGTAGTGTTTTTTTAGTGTAATGGAGAAGAAAAAAATGTATCTTCATGCAAATAAAATTTTAAATAAATAAATATTTTAAAATGTATAAATTATATTATAAATAAATTTCATAATAGTAAATGTTTTTAATATATAAAATGCAATTTAATATACAACAAGTAATTAAAATTTTAATATAAGATTAATTTTAAGTATTATTATCTAAAAAAAACTATTATAGTCAATTTTAGAAATAAAGATAATAGTAGCTGCATGTAGACATCAATGCCAATATTGATGATAAGTGCATGTACCTTTTTTTTGTTTCATTTAAACTAAACACTACTTAGCATAAACCTTCCAAATATTTTTTTTTGTTCATTGCAAACTAGTGTTGGCTTTTTGTATTGAGATGTATGAATTCCAATAAGTCAAATACTTCAGAAATTGAATGTGAAGAGACTATAATAAAATTTGAAAACTTTTAATATTTTTTAAAGTGTAAAAGTTTAAATTACATAACCAAAAACAACAACAAAATTAGTTATTACATTATATAGCTGCATCTTCTCGTTTTTTTAACTGTATTTTAAATCATAATGAAAAATATTATTGGGTTTTCCAAACCTAAAGAGTATTCGAAGAAATATTGACAAATTACCAATGAACAAAATTCAGATATCTTAATGATGTTGTTGAAATGACCCTTTTCAGGGATATTCTCTAAATATTCTCAATGAGTTCTACTAATCAGTAAATGAAAACTAGAGGGTTGAGCTGATCACAATAAAAGCACTTTAGCAATATTAATGGAAAACAGAAAACACAGAAATATGAAGACAAATGGTAAGTTGGTTGCAGGAAATCATATCCTATGGTGGAGTTTCTGATAGTCTCTGAGCAGCAGCAGAGAAAGAAGCAATGATTTTAGCCCTTGTCATCAGGTCATGCAGTCACAGACACAGTGTTTTCTTCAAGTCATTCTTGGAGTATGAAATTGGAAAATTGATGCTATATACACTGAAATTTTCTATCAGTGCAAGATTCATGTTGGTTTTGTTTGACAGATAATTAAAAATGGTACAGTGATGATGATATTCAACATGCACTCTCATGCACCCTTTTATAGCCATGCATGTGTTCATTTTAATTATCAGCACATATCAGTGATTGAATTTTCAAGTATATACTTAGTACCAAATCGGGCACCATACCTACACATACACATAGGGAAAATTTTCCCAAATGGTGTAATTTTTTGAGATTTACGTAAATAGGCCAATCTTAAAAAAATAAAAAAAATTACAGAAATAAAATTTTTTTTGGTTAAGTTGTCGATGTTAAGTAACATCAATTAAATTCATTAATTAATTATAATTGTGTTTTTAATTAAATTGTCAATCGGATTGATAACTTCAGTATATTTTATCTTAATAAAGTTGCTATAGGTTAAGTTGATTTTATTTTTTTAAATAAATGATAATTAATATTTTTTAAACTAAAAATATATAGTTAAAAAAATGATTTTATAAATAATACCAAAATTTAATTTTGTTTTATTTAAAAAAATATGTATAAAGTTGAAGAATTAAAATGAATTTTTTTACAATAATTTTAAATAAATTGGGTTAAAAATGATTTGTTTGATAAATTTAAAATATTTAGTATTTTTTAAATATTGTTAAAGTTAAAAATACACTTATAAAAAATTGATGTGATTTATGTATAAATTTTTAGATTATATAATATATGAAAGTATAAATTATATAATATGTAAAAAGTAATAATATACATGTATTTATGTAAAATAAATGTATTAAAAAATAAATTAAATTATTGAATATAAGTCATTAAAAGAAGATGACATTACAATATTTGATGAGAACAACATTACAAAAGATTACTCTACTGTCTAAAGGGACAATTTCCTCTATTGTGACCTTCATTGCGACAATAATAACATTTTTTTGGCTTGTTCTGAATTGATTGATCTATTTCATTATGCAAATGAATTGTAATTGGTTGTCTCGAGTTTTTACGTTGCATGTGGGGGTCAGGTATGAAATTTGGTCTGGTATAAGTAGACCAATAATCCTCGTTTCGAACTTGATGGAATTCAACTTGATATGTCTTTCTAATTGTGTGGAGGTTGTAAACTAGATCAATGAATGTCATCATTTGTAAATGACAAGAGGAACAAAAGATAATAATGTGACGACAGGGAAGTCGAAGAGCTTGGAAGTGACCACAATCACACCACCAATAATTTAATCTAACGGTATATGACTGAGGTCGTCGACTATGTTGGAGGGTGGCTAATTCTTGGACATCAAATTTAGAATTTTCTGCATTAAACCTTTCCACAAAACACATAGCCGAATCTTGTTGATTTTTTTCTAATTAAGGTTGTGATATCTTCTGGATAATAATGACCTGCGCGTAACATGGTATCTATTTTGAAGGCTCGTTCAACAAACCATGTTTTTGTTTTTTTCGACAGTTGCCTTAACCAAAATGGAAATCGACAAGAAACAAGCTCCCTTAAGCACGAAGTTAATCATTCCACTAGATTTATGGTCATATGACCTTACCACTTTCCCCCATCGTATGCTTGAGTCCATTTGTATGCGATATATCTAGGAAAATGCTTGCTTGAACTCAGATTGCATAAGTGATAGCATTGCTTGTAGTGTGGGTTGTTTCATCTCATAAGGTGTCATAAAGAACTAAATGAAATTAGTTAAATGGTAAAATGTCGTAATTATCTATGAGAGAAGGTAAGGAATGTCATTATCCATGTTAATCAATTGTCGTTTGAACTCAACATTTTTTAATTTTTTGTTGAAATTTGATGCGATATGGCTTATGCAATACACAGAAACGAGGTCGTCTCTTTTGCATCCAACTTCTTCGGATTGTAATGTTGAAATTATACTAGTTCCTCTATTAGCAATCATGCACAAATTCGGTTGAGGTGTCACATATTGTCACAATAATTGGAAGAACCATATAAAAGCCTCATGAGTCTCGCCTTCAACAATCGCAAACGCCAATGGAAATATGTTTCGATTCCCATCTTGAGCGATCGCAGTCAACAATGTTCCATGGTATCTTCCGGTTAGAAATGTCTCATCAACTTGTACAATGGGCTTGCAAAAATTGAAACCATTGATACAAAAAGACCAAAACACGCGATCCAACGTGTAACAAGAATTGTCTTGAACACCATCAACCATACAAGGAGAAGCAATATACTGCACAATTGTCCCTGGATTGCTTTCTTTTACTGCTTCCAACCATCTAGGAAAGTCATTGTAGGACTGTTTCCAATCGCCAAAAGGAAAAACAAGAACTTTCTATTTTCTCAACCAAGCTTTTCTATATGTGATAGTATAACCATGTCGATTTTTTATTTCTGGAATTAAGCTTTTAATTGGGACGGAAGGATTTGCTTTTACTGAAGTCAGCACCATGGACGCAATATGGGTTGAGTCCAAATTAACATGGTCTGCCAAAAGATTTGTTGACAAACAACTATGTTGTGCATCGATTTTCTTTATCTCCCATTGACTTCGGATTTTACTAAAAGATGCACGTAATCAAGTGTATGGAGACTTTCTCAAAAACAGTCAGTCACAAAAGGATCAAAAAAATCACATTCATTTTTATCAAACAATATATAACACTACAAGAAAATCATGAAATAGAAACCAATTTTTAGAGACCAAAATAATGAGTTACAATAGGAACTAAAATAGAGACCATTTTAGAAACTAATTAACAATAATAAAAAATAATAGAAACTAATTTAGAAACCAAATTTCTTTTTAGTTTCTAAAATGGTCTCTAATTTAGTTACTATTGCAACTAATTATTTTGGTTTCTACAAATTGGTTTCTATTTCATGGTTTTCTTGTAGTGTAAAGTCACTTTATTGTGTTGTGTTTTTGGAGTATTTTAAAATGTTCATGTATCACTGTGTTTTAAGAAATAATAATTATCAAATTATGCGCAATTATTGTATGCAATTATTATACGTTATGATACGCAATTATACGTAATTAATGTGTGTCCCTTTCTTTTGATGCGTTCACAGCCGGTGTCCTTCAGACACTTAATGTGGCTTCGACTTAGTTTCATCCTCGTATGATACACATGACTATTGATAAAAATCATGTGAAAAATCTACTATTTAAAGGAAAGCCACTTACAAGGCAGACCCTTAATGATGAAACTAAACATATAGTGTTTAATATAATAAATGTGACATAATCATGTAGCTAAATTAAAGCTAGAATAGATTGACCAGAACATGGATTACCATCTAATATTTTTGGACATTGCACCTTTCCACTCTCTGGTGTTAATCTAACACCACCTGGTGTATTGATAGCATTTTGAAAGCGGATGGTTGCGATTAGAGTAGCCACCAAACTCAAATTTCCTCTCATATCAGCTAGCCATTCATCATTGTTTTTTATTGTTATCCAATTTAGCAATTTTTCCATAACTTTTTTCAACCATTTATTCCGTTCTGGCAAGTTTTCCTATGTAAGTGTCAAGTTTTTTTCTTCCACTGTAACTGTCACGTTTTCCTCTCTCATGTTTTTCTCTACTATGTTTTCCTCCACTGTAGTTTGTATCTCTTGAAACCTAAATAAACAATAAATAATATATTTTTTTCTTAAAAAGATTTATATTGATAAAAGTAAGATCGCAGGATCAATTCTACTTCTAAGATAGAATTATTCCTTCTCCTTTACTTTAGTTTTTCAAATTATATAAAATATATAATATGAAAACCTCTTATGCTAATTTCATAAGTTCCTATTATAAGAAGATGGTACATGAGAAGATGTAAGAAAAATAAAGATTTTTTATTATCTTGTGTGTATTTACATATATGAAATATATAGAGACTTTGCTCTCCAAATTACAAGATAATTATGTAAGAATCCACTAATCATGAATTCTATCATTATTAAATTAATTATGTATAATTGCGTACAATATGACAGATTCACCAGGGCATGGACTATCATCTAACTTTTCTGTACATTAACAAGCAAGAGCAGCACAGCTAAGGATGAAACTAAACATATAATGTTTTATTTAAGGAACATGATATACATTTAAGGAAAAATTACAGCTAAGACAGATTAAACAGGACATAAATGACCGTTTAATATTTGTGAACATTTCACATATCCACTCTCTGCTGCTGGTCTAATACCACCTGGTGGATTGATAACATTTTGAAAGCTGATGGTTGCGATTATGGTAGCAACCATGCTCAGATTCCCTCTCATCGCAGTGAGCCTTTCATCCAAATTATCATTTTTTCTATAGCTTCTTTCCACCATTTCTTCTCTTCGGTCAAATTTTTCTCAATTGTAATTGTCATGTCTTCCTCCATTGTAACTGACACATTTTCCTCCATTGTAACTGACACATTTTCCTCCATTGTAGCTTATAAGTTTTCGTCCATTGTAACTGTTCTTGTCGGTTGTCTCTGGGAACAGGTTGTGACTCCTTCTCATGTCCTTCAGCCTTTCATCATTGTTCTTGTGTGTAATTATGTAAGGATCCACTAATCATGAGATTCTATTATTATTAAATTAATTACGTGCAATAACGTACAATAGCAGAGACTCAAGCTTGGAGAGGTGAATTACAACATTTTATCATTTAACTAATTTCATTTAGTTCTTTATGACATCTTATGAGATGAAACAACTCACACTACAAGGAATGGTATAAGTTATGCTATCTGTGTGCAAGCAAACATTTTCCTGGATAGATCGCATACCGTTTGAGAAATGGACTCAAGCATACAATGGGGGACAGAGGTATGGTCATATGACCACATATCTAGTGAAATGCATTAACTTTGTGCTTAAGAGAGCTCGTTCCTTGTCGGTTTCCGCTTTAGTTAAGGCAACTTTCGAAGAAAAAAAAAACATGGTTGGTTGGAAGAGCCTTCAAAATAGACACCATGTTACGTGTAGGTCATTATTATTAAGAAGATATCACAACCTTACTTAGAAAAAAAAAAATCAACAAGATTCGGCTATGTGTTTTGTGGAAAGGTTTAATGACGAAAATTCTGAATTTGATGTCCAAGAATTAGTCACCCCCAACATGGTCGACGACCTCAGTCATGTATAGTTAGATCAAATGATTGGTGATGTGATTGTGGCCACATTATTATCGTTTGTTCCTTTTGTCATTTACAAATAATGACGTTCATTGATCCAATTTACAACCTCTACATGATTAGAAATGCATATCAAGTTGAATTCCATCTTGTTCGAAACGAGGATTATTGGTCTACTTATACCGGGCCAAATTTCATACCTGACATGCGACGTAAAAACTTGGGACGACCAATTACAACTCGTTTGCATAATGAAATTGATCAACCAATTTAGAACGAGCCAAAAAATTGTTCTTACTGTCAGAATGAAGGTCACAACAAAGAAAATTGTCCATTTAGACAGTAAAGTAATCCTTTATAATGTTGTTCTCATCAAATATTTAATATCATCTTCTTTTAATGACTTATATTCAATAATTTAATTTATTTTTTAATACATTTATTTTACATAAATATATGTATATTATTACTTTTTACATATTATATAATTTATACTTTCAAACATTATATATCTAAAAATTTATACATAAATCATATCACATTTTTTATAAGTGTATTTTTAAATTTAACAATATTTAAAAAATACTAAATATTTTTAATTTTTCAAACAAATCCTTTTTAACCCAATTTATTTAAAATTATTGTAAAAAAATCATTTTAATTCTTCAACTTTATATATCATTTTCTTGAATAAAACAAAATTAAATTTTGGTATTATTTATAAAATAATTTTTTTAACTATATATTTTTATTTTGAAAAAATATTAATTATCATTTTTAAAAAAAAAATCAACTTAACTTATCAACTGAATTGACAACTTTAATTAAGATAAAATATACTGAAATTATCAATCTAGTATCCAATTTTATTTAAACTGAAGTTGTCAATCTGGTTGACAACTTTAGTTAAAAAAGACAATTACAATTGGATTAATGAATTTAATTAATGTTGTCTGCACCATTGACAACTTTGACAAAAAAATGTCCATTTTTATAATTTTTTTAGATTTATCTATTTATGTAAAAAAAAAATTCACCATCTTGATAAAATTTCCAACATAGGGTATATGTATCTAATTATGGAAAATATATTTCATTCATGTGTCTAAACTTTATATATGAATATATGAAGAAGATTTCTCTTGATTGAGTTAAAATTGTTCCTGCTAGGGAGATGAGACCTAGAGAATTATTGAAGTCTTCTTCTCCTTCCTTCGGTCGGTCAGGTGACTGGGTGGTGAGTTGGGGTTCTTCTCGTCCTCCTGCTTCTCCTTCGGCACTCGGCCTCGGCTGAACACCGGATGGTGGGGTACCTGCGAAGGCACTCCGACGCTCAAGTCAATAAAGCGGGTGGTCAGCTCTCAGGTAGGTGAATAGTAATAAATGACAATACCTTATTCCTTGAAATGCGTGCTATTTATATTATTCTAATGGGCCTACCTTATTGGACCCGTTTATCGAGGTGGATACCGGTTAAGGTTGCATTACCTAATTCTTAATGATGGATTAACTTCACTGATCTTGGTTTGAGCGTGTTAACTGTAGTAGGAGTTGGCCGGCGGCCAAGTTCCTATGGTATGGGTCGGCCATCGGCCAAATTCTAGTGGTGTCGGTCGTCTCAGCCAAGTCTTTCAAGGTCTCGACCAAGTAGGCAGTCGACCTCATCATCTCGGTTAAGTCTCTCAGGTCTCAGTCGACTTTCCTTTAGTTTTGATCAGGTTGACCAGGTTTCGGGCAGGAAGGCCAAGGGTCGGCCTCGCCCATACCGGTAAAAAAATAATTTGAAGTTGCTTTCTATCTTTGATAATAATATTCCACTCTTATGTGGTAATATTTCAATATGTAGAAAACATTGGAATCGCATAGTCGTTTGATACTTTAAACTATTTTATTATTCAACACCTTTTTTTCCTTTCTGTGTATATTTTGACACCTTAACTGCATTACCCTTAAAATATTGGTTATAAATAAATATTAATTTTTTATTAGCAAAAATAAAATGAAATAATATCTTAATCTTGATAGTATTTTCATTTTATTCACAAAACACCAGAATATGCAAACATATTCTTTTAGTCAACATGGTTCAAATAGAGTCAATGACTAATCAATGTAATACTGAGATTTATTTAATGGGTTGATATTTTTTAATATATAATTTCCGTAAACTCTCTCTAAAATTTGAATGTCTCCCTAAATATTCAAGATATAATAAAATCATCTATGAGTCATGTTAGTTTACAGTAATAATAAAAGACATTTAAGCATAAACTCAATACACTTACTATTTTCTTATGACTAAACAAACAGATAATTAATGAATAAAAGTATACATGCACTTGAATTATTTACTAATTATTAATATATTTATTTTATATAGTGTCTCTTTTTTAGAATGTAAATTTTTATACATTGTTATTATAAAAAAGAAATCTAACATTTTAACGTCTATAATTACTATGATATACAATATTTTTGGAAAATTATGTTCAACTATAACTCTGTTATCTCCAAAATTATATTAGATTTTTTTTTCCTATTTAATGTCTTAGAAGGTGTATATAGATGATTTTAAACATTATAACTATAATCTTCACATATTCTAAATCCACATATTATCTTAAACAAGAATTTTATATATATTTGGTGTAACTTATTTTCGAAATATTTCGTGAAACTTTAAAAATGAATAAAACTCATTTTTAGTAAATTTTTATAAAATTTGTATAAAAAAAAGTTAATAGAATATAATTTTTTTTGTAATAATATTTCAAAACTCTATAAACTATTATAAAAATAGTATATGAATCCTTGTATATTCATTCAATCATTTGTATATGTACAAAAATTGTAATAATAGTATTGTATTTAGATTTAATAATAGGTCTAATTCATGGATTGAAGATAAACAAAAAATCGACACAAATTGTTGTAGTGTTGTGTGTGGTGAGTGTGAGAATGAGAAACTGTTCATGAACTTTTTTTTTATCAGCAATTGGTATGCACTTTATTTTGATAATTCATCATGTTTGATAATTAATGAAAGAATTCTAGATGATGAAAACTTCCTGTATTCTTTTATCTGTGTATACATTTTTCTTAAGAAAATGTTAATTGTTGTAGAGATAAGATATGAATGTGGGTTAATTTTTTCTATCAACAAATAATAAATAAAATAATATAAAATATTTAAGAATGTTTCAACACTATTAAAAAAAAATGTCTAATAAAGATGACATTCAATCAAAGTTACAAGAAAAAAAACACTACATACTCTTGAGTTTCAAAACCAAAATTATCAGAAAAATTTATCAAAAATTCTGCTCCCACTGATAATTTCATGAATGTGAGTCTTGTAATGAGTTTTATTTAATAATAGACTTATTTATTTTTTTATGTTGTAGTCATGCAAAAAATTATTCATATATTGAAACTATGCTTTGTGGTTTTTGATGGGACGACATAAGGGACAAAAATGGTTTCTTTGTTTTTCACGATACTTACGAAATTCCCCACCACCCTTTTCTTATGCACATTAAAGCTAATCATATGGTGTAAAACACTTCAATACATTTTATTGTTCAACTATCCCTATTATTTTGTCAAATTTATTTTTAATTTTTTTTATATATGTCATTATTAATTATTTCAATTTCTACACATTATCGACCCATTAAAACTTTGATGAAAGGTGTATTATGAAAAAAAAAAACGAAAAAAAAAACAAAGTCAAGCCAACAATATTTCGAAAAAAAAAAGTATGATAAAAACGACATTTTAAAAATTTGTTGGCAACCTATCATTATTTTGTTAAAAATTTATTGAATCAATAAAATATCTAAAAGTTGAAAATTTTAATTATAAAATATAAAAAAACTTAAATAGTAAAATTTACAAAATAATAATAGTTTAGTTTTAACATACGACATGAATTAAGTATATTGTAACAACAAGAAAATCATGAAATAGAAACGAACTTTAGAGACTAAAAATAATTAGTTGTTATAATGATTAAATTAGAGATATTTTAGAAACTAAAAAAAATGGTTTCTAAATTAGTTTCTATTAGTGTTAAATAGTTTTTAAATTGATATTTATTAAGCTATCAAGGTTTTAACTACCAATTATTTAAATTCTAAATTTGGTTGTAAAAACCTTGGTAGCTAATTAGATACCAATTTAGAAACCATTTAACAATAATATAAACTAATTTAGAAACTAAAAGTTTTTTTTAGTTTCTAAAATGATCTCTCATTTAATCACTATAACAACTAATTATTTTTTATATCTAAAATTGATTTCTATTTCATGATTTTCTTGTAATGTATTTTTTTAAAAAAAAAAAATTAACCAAATGAATTAATTTTGTGTGAGAAACCCTAGAAATTAGAATTAATTTAGAATAGTATATGTCACGGGGTTTTAGGGTTGGTGGTGTGAGGGTGAGAAAAGAAGGTACTTCACAGAATACATACATGAAATGTCTTGTGAATATGTGAACCCCGCAGTTGACATAAATGCATAGAAAAAATAAGAATATTAATATAGGTGTGTGATTGTTGACCAAAAATGACCCCATATCATATCCATTTCAATATTAATATTAATTAATTGGACTCATAGATTGAGATTGAATCACATCAACACAATCATAATTATAATCATGTGCCTTGTCACATCTAATCAATACTTTCTTTCTTCCATGCACAATAAATATGATCAATATGCTTTCAAATTAATTCATTTTTAAGTGTTTAGATATGTTCTTTATTGTTGTTTTTATTTTATTTTTGTTAATCTACTCAAATCAACACCAAGTGTTAGATATAAAATCAATTTGAAGTTAAACAAATTAATTATACTTTTAGCTTCTTTACAATCAATTTGATTTGGGTGCTCTATTTTTTTTTTAAAAAAAAAACTTTATATTTAAAATAACACATTTTATTAGTTTTTAACTAGTAAATTTGACAAATTAAAATGCCTTTTTATAACTATTTCTAGTCCTTAACCAATAAATTTATTTAAGAGACTAAAATGTGATTTTTTTAAATAATTATTGTAAGAAAATTATTAAATAAAAGTTAATTTTATAAATAAAAAATAATTAATTATTATATCGACTAATTAAATACTATTTTAAAAATTTTAAAAAATTATTGATATTTAAATTAATTTTTATTATTAATAAATAATTTTTAAATGATATCTAATTAGTTACATTTTAACTATTAATTTTAAAATTTAATAATTAATCTCTAATGATTTTTTTAATAATTGATGTGAATCTTTTCACCTCTACCTTCACCTCCACAATTTTGTTATATATATATATATATATATATATATATATATATATATATATATATATATATATATATATATATATATATATATATGTGTGTGATAGAGTATATATATGTGGGATATATTGATGAATAAAATTTTTAATAATATAAATTTTTTTTTTAT
>Ga0123342_1005452_pt1 | contig 18419 bp, 10 predicted proteins | sample Turbeawhitnodule_FD_89960 | JGI IMG/M metagenome (GOLD analysis project Ga0123342, IMG submission 89960) | Root nodule microbial communities of legume samples collected from Mexico - Turtle bean Mexico white nodule | ecosystem: Host-associated > Plants > Roots > Nodule | place: Mexico: Nepantla...
CTCCATATTCAAGAGGTAGGTCCAATTTGTATGCATTGTTATTGACTCGCTTGAGGACTTGAAAGGGTCCATCACCTCGGGGACTTAGTTTGGACTTCCTTTGAGTTGGAAATCGATCTTTGCAAAGGTGAAGCCAAACTAAGTCTCCATCCTCAAAAATTCGTATGTAATGTCTATTTACATACTGAATTAAATTTGTATGTAAATATCCGTCTATAATCACTTTTGGTTTACTTATGGAAAAATCCGTATGTATTCACTTTTATTCTTATATACGGAAAAATCCATATGTAATCATTTTTATTCGGAAAAATCCGTATGTAATGTCTATTTACATACTGAATTAAATTTGTATGTAAATATCCGTATGTAATGTTCACTTTACATACAGATTTGGATCTGTATGTAATAATCGGTATGTAAATGGACAATTTCTCTTAGTGTTTTAATTAAAAAACCACAACAATTCAATTTCATTCAAATGCCAACATACAACAACCATATAGATTACACATGGATCCATACATTAAGGATATTCAACAAATGAAATATCAACTGACACTTTTCGGAAGACTTGTATTAAGTGTGTCATAACAAAGACTAACATCTGATCCAATCCAAGATTTAGATTAACAAACAAACTCAAAGTAATTGATTAAGGTAAGTTTAATGCAACCTAAGTTACACATCTACACATGTCACAAGTGCAGAACTATCCCTCAACTTCTCACCATCTAATATCTTAGTCTATGTAACTTACACCATTAGTGAAACAAGGAGATCTCCATTATAACACAGGTATCTTACTTAATACACAACTCAAACAGTGGTTTCTTATATAATCCCAAATTTGTGATACAATATAACTCCTTTAAGAAAAACCACAAATCAATTAAATATACAAATCGATATTCATTTTGCATTTATAAAAACATTCACATTCAATTCATTAAAGAAATTAGAAGAAGAAGAAAAATTTGCTTGAGTGAATCGAATATGATTATTGAAAAGAAAATGTAGAATATGGCTAGCCCTATAGGTTATTCTATCCCTTCCCATGTTTTATATGCATATGACATATATTTTTTTATAGGGAAGATATTAAAATTGTCAAGAACCCGAAGCACTTCTTGGATCAATATGACCCTTTTTCTGGTCAGTTTGTGAATCATAATAAAAGTAACTTCTATACTACTGCCCCTTCTATTGGTTTTAATAGGAAAATTAATAAGATTATCTACTGCAATCAAGGCACTTTGCCCCTTAACTACTTGGGAAAAGGTTCCTATTTTTGCTAGTATGCCTAAAGCTAGATTTCTTCAACCCTGACAGATAAGGTGAAACTTGAGCTTAGGTAAATCTCTGAGTATGATGGGAAGGATTCAGTTATTCAACACCGTTGTCACTGGTGTCCTCTCTTACAATTTTAATTTTTATAAATGGTCGTCTTCTCTGCTTAAGCAAATCAATAAATGGATTAGAAACTTTATCTGGACAGGGGATATCATGATGAAAGGCTCTACCATGTTCAACTAGAATAAGTTGTTCTCACCTATTGCTTATAATGGGCTTAATGTCATCAATTTACAAACTGAGAATGATGCTTATCTTATGAAATTTTCTTGGCATTTTGATTATAGCAACAAACCTTGGACCTTTCTCTTAAAAGCAAGGTTTTTTTAGCTCTAAATATCAAAAAATGTATCCTCATAAATCTTCTTTTATCTGGTTTGGTATAAAGAAATTTTATGATTTGGTTCTTGAACACACTTACTAGACGATTAGGAAAGGTACGAGTATTAATTTTTGGAATGATTTATGGTGCTTCCCAGACTAGCTACTTGTTTATTTTTGTAGGTATACCTTACAGGGAGAGGGTCAATTTGATCTCTAATGTCTCTCAAGTTTTGGAATGGTAATTCTTGGCATGAATTTGTTTCTCTTCTCCCTTTTGCACGTCTTTTTAAAGACCTGATCATTCTTCAAGATGACGATGTGCCTAACTGGACTTTAGAGGAGAATGGTCGTTTTTCCCTGAAATTTGCTCACAACTTCCTCGCTAAGCCAGGTAACTCTTGTAATTGGGGTAAGTTAATTTGGTGTCCTTATATTCCCCATGCTAGATCCCTAGTGCTTTAAAAAATTCTTCATTGGAGGCTTTCCACTGATAAAACTATTCAGAGTAGAGGCATTTATATCTGCTCCATGTGCTCCTTGTGTGAAAAGCACGAGGAATCTGTTCAACACCTCTTCTTTGAGTGTCCTACTACCACATACATTTGGATTTGGCTTCAATAGATATTTCCTACTGCTATTTTTTCTTCAGTGGATGATCTTATTGTGTTTATCAAATCTGAGGGCAGTCCTTTGGTTAAATTCATTTATTTGGTTGTTGTCACGTCCATCATCTAGATCATATGGAGGATGAGACACCATGCTCGTTTAAGAAGAATATTCATATCTTTGGCCATTGATTTGATCAAAGATTATATTAGGATTGTAGGTAATATCTCCAATAAAACTATGAGGAATGAAATTTATGATTTTTCTGTCCTTGAAGTTTTTGGTATCAGTATACAAAGTAGAAAATCTCTTAATTTCATGTAAGTGGTTTGGGGATTTCCTTCTCCCAATAGGTTTAAGGTTAATCCAGATGGGACTTTTAGGGATTCCTCTAGTAGTGCTACTTGTGATGTGATTTGTAGAGGTTGTATGGGCGAGTATATTGGTGGTTTTTCTACGTATCTTGGGGAGTCTTCTTTATATGATGAGTTCATGGGTGTCATCCTTACTATTGAAGAGGCCAGTAAAAGAAATTATAATACTTTATGGCTTGAGAATGTTTCGTTTATGGTTTGTATTGCTTTTCATGATAGTAAGTTGGTGTCTTGATCTCTCAGAAACGGGTGGAGGAAATGACTTTGGTTTTGTCAAAAAATCACTTTTAAAGTTTCTCATATTTTCATATAAGGCAATCATTGTGAGACAAGTTAGCTAGCTTATGTTCTATTCATCAACAAGATTGGGTTTGGCATAACAATTTGCCTCCTAGTATGTTTTTAGAGTTTTTTCAAAATAGGTGTAAAAACCTATGTTTTGTTTGGTTTAATTTTGTGTTGTTTTCTTATGTATGAGTTTTTTCCTAGTCCCACCATACTTGCTTGTATTCTCTTTTATTTTTTAAATATTATTTTTCTCTTCATGTGATGGAAGATGATTGTTAAAATTTGGGTTGTCAGTCTAGCTAAGATGTCAATTTCCATAGTGATGCCTAACATAAAATTTTTACATAAAAAATTCTTCACTTGAACGAAAATCTAGCTGAGAGTAGAGGTTGGGTTGTAAGGTTGATTTTCAAATCTATTTTCAATTAAGCGAAAAATGCATCGCTTGAGCTAAAGTAGTATAGAGAAAAAACATGAATTTCTGTTCTATTTTTGTTTTAGTGAGAATCCTCTGCTTGAGCAAAAATGTAAGAAAATCAACCTCATGCAACAAAACTAAATCTATTTTCAAAGATTTTATTCAAAACAATTTTAACAATACAACTTTTAAACAATTCAAAAAGATCGGTTAGGAATGATCTCCAACTTCTCAACTACTAGGTGTAATTAGATTCTAAAAGAAATAAGAATTTTGAAAGAGATGTTAAAGGGAGAGACAAAATTATTTAGAGAGTGAGGTGATAAATGAAAGGTGCAATGACCGAGGTGGCATTACATTTATACACACTTAGTGGATAAGATTTGTTCCTAATTAAAATGAGTTTTCTAGACCTAATTCTCTAAAAATTTTCTAAATATAAAAGTATAAAAATATTATGAATTAAATTCTTAAATGGAATAAAAAAAAGTAATAACTATAGTTAAAAACAAAATTACACCACCCATAAAATACTAATTTACAAGAAATTAATAAAAAAAAAAACACAAATGATATTTTTATAAATATCTAACGTATTTTCTATATATTAGTTCTTTTTGTAATTAATGTAGAAAGTGAAACTTTGCTACAATTTTTCTCATAACTAATGTAGAAATTATATAATGTAATATTCACTTTCTATCTAGGTTACAAGGAGAGTAATAAGAAGTAATTTTCTAAGACACTAAAATGTTGCTATAAAAAATAATTAAATAGTAATCAAATTTAGAGAGAAAAATAATTAGTCAATATATTAAGTATATTGACTAAATTAGATATTAATTTAGAAACTAAAAAAGTATTAATATTTAAAGTGGTTTCTATTATTAATAAAAATTTATAAAATGGTTTCTAAATTTGTATCTAAATTAGCTACCAAGATTTTAGCTACTAATATTTTATATTCTAGATTAGTCTCTAAAAGACTAATAGAGATTAATTTAGAATATAAAGTAGTTAGTAACTAAAACTTTGGTAATTAATGGTTAGATAACAATTTAGAAACTACTTTATAATTAATTTTTATTAATAAATGAAAATTAAATTAGATACTAATAATTTTTTAGTTTATAAAATTAACTTTAATTTAGTCAATATAGTAATTAATTATTTTGATTTTATGATTTTCTTATTATTATAGTGTGTGTTTCTCTCCTTAGAGAATTATTACACAAATCTCCTTTATATCAAACTTGCCCATTTTTTTCCATTTGTGAACCTTATTTCTTTCACCTCCATTGACACCTAATTGTTGCCATTTTTCGCACTAAAAATTTTCCTTACTAATCTAGTCATCTACCCCAACTTCTGTCTTCCACTCATTATCTTTATCTTTGTATTGCCACTTCTCTTTCATTCTCAAGATTTTTCACACTATAAAATGTTTTACAAAAAAATTATTAAATACAACTTAATTTTAGATATCAAAATAATTAGTCATTATATTAACTAAATCAGATATCATTTTATAAACTAAAAAATTATTGGTACCTATAATAGTTTTTATTATTAATAGAAATTTATAAATTAGTATCCATTCATTATTAGCTACCAAGATTTTAGCTATTAACTACTTTATATGGTAAATTAGTATCTATTAGTCTTTTAAAGACTAATTAGAATCTAAAATATTAGTAACTAAAACCTTGGTAGGTAATTTAGATACTAATATAGAAATCATTTTATAAATTTGTATTAATAATAGAAATCACTTTAGATATCAATAATTTTTTATCTCTAAAATAGTGTTTAATTTAGTTAATATAATGACTAATTATTTTTTATCTTTAAATTTGATTATTATTTAATAATTTTATTTTAGTGATATCTTATATTAAACATAGAAAATAATTAGTGTATAGTGTTAAGATTTAGATCATTATAACACAAACCCCTCTTCCACGCTTCATGAGTCGTCACTACATCATCTACCGCAATCCATTTTCACTACTTTGAGGTAACTCACTCATTTTATATATTTGTTTTGTATAAAATTGTAGTTGTAGTAGTAATTATAATTTTGAGTTAACATTCTGAATGCACATTACTTTCATTACAAACAAAAAGTATAGATTTTAAAATCACTTGATTTGGCAAAAGAATAACATCAAATAGAGATATGGGTGTTGACTCAAAACTTAAAAATATCACAATTTTGTTTAAAAAAACTCTGAAGTACTATTATTATATTTTTTTATAGTACATTTTTTTGATAAATTGTTTTAAAGAATTTTCATACTAAGATCAAAATCACACCTTATCGTTTCATCATATTTACTGCTTTAAAATATATATAGTTTTTTATAAAAATGTTTTCATGTTAGGCATCACTATATAACTTGACATCTCAGTTATGCTGACACCTCAAGTAACAACCATCATTTGTCATCGCATAAAAAAAGTATTATTAAAAAAGAAAAAAGAAGGAAAATACAAAAATATGGGAGACTATGTCAAAACTCATATGTTAACAAAAACGATACATAGGTAGACTATACCTATTCATAAAGAATTCTAAGAACAAACTAGATGGAAACCTATTATACCAATGAAAAGATTCTTTATGAATAAATCATAAATTAGTCAACTTATCAGCACATATATTTCCTTCACGGAAAATATGAGTAACCCTAAACCTGATCTTCCCACAATAATTAAGACAAATATTCCACCGATTCTGAAGCATCTAAGGAACATTTGTCCTAGCAGTAAACGCAACACAAACCTAAGCAGAATCACATTCCAACCAGACATTAGTAAGCCCCATCTCTTGAGCTTCCTCCATAGCATGTATAACCCCATAAAACTCAGCAGCTAGAGCAATTTGAACTTCAAGGAACGCAGAGAAAGCTCCAATAAATTATCCCATACCCCCACGAAAAATACCTCCACAAGTAGTAAGACCAGGATATCCCCTAGCAGCCCCATCAATGTTAATTTTAACCTAACATAGTGAAGGGAACTCTCATCTCATAGGAAAAGGACAAAGAACTTTACCAGTACGAGTATTAATACCAAAAACCTTGATCACGTTGAAATCCAACATATCATTTTTCATATAAGCTTTAGACAAGTTACCCACCAGATAAGTTAAATATTTAATAATCGAAAATAGTTTGAGAAACTTCAATCTTATCCTAAAAACAAGCAAATATACTTTAAAATATATTAATGTTTAAGAGAATTTTTAAATTAATTTAGCTGAAAAGAAAATATATCTGATTCTCTAACTATCTACAAATTTTTACAATTATACAAAGTGAATTTCAGGATAAATCAAATAATTATTACTAGTATAAAACATTTTGTGTTTCTACATGTATTAATAACCAATGCATATGCTCACATACTTTTTATTAGTTACATCTATATTGATATCCAAAATGACCAATATTTTTTTTTATTGACAAAACTTATTATATATAAAGAAGCACTTGAGGGTCACCAAAGTAGTTATATACAAGACAACATATGTATATATGAGGATAAAAACTACAAAAACATCTCAACTATCTAGAGACAAACACTTTTAAAAGGAAAGATTGACCAACACTAAATAGATCTTTCATGTCGTTTTGTATTGGCACTGCCCTCCATAAAATGACTAATATAAAAAGTACTTTTTCGTAAAAGTGTAATGTCTTGCTAACCCTTATTTCTAAAAGCATAAAAACATCCAAACATATATGATACTAAGATGACGGTGCGGGATTCTCTACTCAATCAAAACCATCCCATATTTTGAAGGCATCAAAAAAATGTCAGTCCTTAGTAATGAATTGAAGGAATAAGTGACTTATTAGTGATTTCGTGTTTTTTTTAGATTTTCTTTTCTTCTGAAAATCAAGAAATGTTATTTATGTTATTTTTTGAGGATTACTATTAATTTTGTACTTTTTTAATTTTTTTTTGGCTTTCATTTGCTAACTACTTACATTTGTTGACTAGTATGAATATTTCATATACTCCACATAGTTGTATATTTTTTATGTGCATAAAAAATATATTAATTTTATCACGTATATAATGAACAATCAAATTTTAGCTTTATTTTAAGTAGTGATATTTTTGGTTGCCGCACTAGAATATATAATTATTGGCTCCGCGTGACTATGTATAATAACATGGTAATTTATCTTTTCTTAACACATTTCTTAATTTCAAAGGAAAAGAAAAGAAAAGAAAAGAAAATAATAATAATAATAAATATATATATATATATATATATATATTATTACAAGTATGGATGAAAGAATTTTAAAAAATTAATATAGTTTTAGATATTTTTTCCAATACTTTCTTTGAATTGAAAGATGATTTGAGAAGTAGGAAGAAGGAAAAAAATTGTAGAAAGTAAGATCATTTTGGATTAAGAAAAAGAAAGTTAAAAGTGAGAAGAGAAAGATTGAGATTAAATTTTAAAAAATTATAAAATAATATATATAATAACTAATTTATTTTATTATTATAAATTAATTCTAACTAAATAAAAAAATTATAATTTTATTATTAGTTAATAATTTTAATTTTATTATTTTTATTATTTGTATTTTATTATTTTTATTATGTTATACTTTATAATTAATTATTTTTATTTTTATTTTAATATAAATATTAATAAATAAAAAATAAACAATAATTATATAAAAATATAATATGTATTTAATATAGTAATTATACATGTAAATGTAATCAATATGTAAACATGTTTTCTTTATATGTAAACATGTATTACACAATCGATTATATAAATAAATAGATAATTATATAATAAATATTTGATTATAAATAAATGTATAATTAATTTTTTTTTCATAAATCTTCACAATAATGTGAAAAAAATGTTGCAATATTTTTATTTTATTTTTTTAATTAATTTTTATTCTTTTCGTTTTTGCGTTTTTTTGTTATTTTTTCTCACTAGTATTTATTTGCACAAATTTTGATAGTAAAAAACGAATAGAGCCTAAATAAAAGCAAAAATAGAAAAGGGCTAAATTTCAATATCTTATATTTTCTTCCATACAAAATATTCTAAATTAAACTAATTTATTACATTAATTATTTCTACCCATAATTAAGTAACATATGTGGCACATACCCTACTAAATATAAAGTATTTTAGTACTATTCTAATAATAACAAGTTTATTAAGAATGATTCAGTTTTAATTACTATAAAGTTTATTTTTCACACATATAATTATTTATACCTTTTAAGTGTGGGTGTATCTGAAAGGCAATAATAAAGTAAGAGACATGATGAACCGACTTGAACATGTGGTATAGTATTAGGTTGAAATACATTATAGTTTGACCAACATGCATGCATTGTATGTTACTAGGAAGATGGGAAGAAAAGTTAAAAAGAAAGAGTAGTGTGTGTGAAGTGACAAGAAAATCCTACAAAGCTTGATGGTGATGAAATAAATGGTAGATGCACGTGGAGGAGACAAAAATCTTATGAAATCTGAATCTGAGACGTCATTTTACAATCCAGGCGTATCTGTAATTAAAGGGATAAGCTGACTTTGATGTAGCTTCTGTCCCTTTCTGGTTTAATGCACACTGTTCACTCTTAATTTCACTGTTAATGTGGCCAAAAGAAAAAGACAAAACTGAATGTTTTATACTCTTCCTCCTCATTTTCTACGCCACATCAATGAAACTCCAATCCCTCTCAAAACAAAGAAAACAACACTGAAAATGAGAGTGCTGAGATCTAATGGAAAGATCTTGTGTTCAGTCACACATAGATTACTTTGATTCCGGCTGCTGCTGCTTCTGCACAAAACTAACATGGTGTTTTGGATGCTGAAAGCTATGTTTAAGTTTTACACTGTACTTCCAAACAAAACAATCACTCAAACTAGGTCAGGGAAAACTAAGTTTTACACTCTAGTTCTTTTTATTTATTTGAATGAAGGGAAAACAAAGAAATAAGTTTTATGAAGGATATTTTTATACTAATTAAAAAAGTAAAATTAGAATTTTATTTTTAATTCTATATTTTTTAGTTAAAAAGTATGTATTATTTTTATTTTTGTTATAATTTTTTAATATTCATTAAATATAACTAAATTTTAATGAAAAAAAATAATTAATAACGTTGACTAAATTAAATATTATTCTAATATTAAAATTCTTTTAGATATTTAATATAGTTTCTATTATTTAATAAAATTTATAAATTAATATTTAATTAGTTATCAAGATTTTAATTATTAATATTTTATATTCTAAATTAGTCACTAATTAAATATTAATATAAAAAATCATTTATAAATTTTACTAATAATAAAAATAATTTTAAATATCAATAATTTTTAATATTTAAAATAAATATAATTTAGTTAACATAGTGATTAAATACTTTTTATTTTTAAAGTTAATTTTTATTTAATGATTTTATTATAATAATTTTTAAGAAACTAAGAAAGAGAGAGTGAGATTTTCCACCATATTTTATTATAATTTTGATACATGTAAGTATATTAAAAAAATGAGCTTCATTTTTATCATTTTTACTTATCTGTCTGGTTGAGAAGGTTTTAAGTAGAGGTATCTCTAAGGTTGTGAATGATAAGAAGATTCAGTATATGACTAGTCTGCAAGGTTATATCACTCCCTCTCATATTTTATACGTTGATGACATATTTGTTTTTGTAGGACAGATAATAAGTCTCTTAGAAATTTGATTATCTTTCTTAAAACATATGGTGATTTTTCTTGTCAATATGTTAATAATTCTAAAAGTAGCTTTTTTTAGCATGGACACTTCTGCAAGATTTGTTACCAAAATTCAATTTCTTCTTTCTTACAGTCATGGTTATTTACCTTTTAATTATTTAGGGGTGTCTATCTATGTTGGTGCTCCAAAGTATTAATTTCTTCAACCTTTGGCTGATAAAGTCAAATTGAAGCTAACATCTTGGAAAGGAAAACCTCTTAACATGATGGGTTGGTTAATACGGTGATTACTGGCTTTCTAGTTTATAGTTTTAATATGTATAAATGGTCTGCTTTCTATTCTTAAGCAAGTTGAACAATGGTGTAAAAATTTTATTTGGACTGGTGATATTATGGAAAAAGGCATAGCTACAATTAATTGGGCTTAGATTTGTTTTTCTCTTGAGAATGGAGGATTGAAATTTATTAACTTTCATCATGAAAATAACGCGTATCTTCTTAAGCTTACTTGGAACTTCGCTTATAGTAATAAGTTTTGGTCTCTTCTCTTGAAAGCCAAAGTTCTTAAATCAAAGTACAAGCTTCGAATGACTTATAGGTCCTCCTCTATTTGGGCCGAGATTAAACAGTTTTTTGACACTATTCTTGAACATACTTCTAGGATTGTTGCTTTAGGTACTTTTATTAATTTCAGGAATGATAAATGGTATTCTACTACTTCTTTATAAAAAAAGTTGTAGGGGTACCTAATGGTTTTGGCATCTTGGATACAGTTTCTCAATTCTAGACTGGTAGTGATTGGAATGTTCCCTTGCCTTTACAGCAGATGCCTCATTTTTTTGAACATATCATGATTAGGCCTGAACATGATATTCCTAATTGGATTCTGGACGACTCTAGTCGTTTCACTCTCAAATTGACTAGGACTTTTTTCTTGGATCTAGGAGTTCCCTATGGTTAGGGTAAACTCATTTGATTTTCATATATTCCTCCTTCCAAAACTCTAGTACTTTGAAAAGCTTTTCATGGGTGACTTCCAACAGATCAACACATTCAGCATAGAGGTTTGCATATACGTTCTATGTGTATGCTTTGTGAAAAGTAGGAAGAATTTATTCAACATTTATTTTTTAAATGTCCCAATGCTTTGCATATTTGGAATTGGGTTCGACAACTTTTTCTTAATTCTAATTTCTCTAATGTGAATGATCTTCTCTTTTTTATTAAGAATGATGATAGTCCTTTGGTTATTTTGATTAAGCTTGCTGTGATAACTTTTTCTATTTGAATGATATGGCGTATGAGGAATTATGCTAGATTTCAGGTTAAAATTGATGTTTTTAGAGCTATTTCGATAATTAAAGATCTCACTTGTCTAGTGAGAAATTCGTCTAAAATTTCTATTCGAAATGATATGTTTGATTTCAATGTGCTTATGTTTTTTTTATATTAATACTCGTAGTGGTAATGTTATACATCCTCTTCTTGTTAGATGCGAGTTTCCTTCACCAGGTTGAGTTAAAATTAACACTGATAATGTTGTTAGGGGTTCTCTTGATCTTGCTACTTGTGGAGGTATTTTTCATGGGAGTATGAGGGAGTTTATTGGTGGTTTCTCTGTTTTCCTTGACGTTCAAACTGCTTGGTTGCTGACTTTTATGGAGTTGTACACGCTATTGAAGAAACTCAAAAGATGAGTCTTACTAATTTATGGTCTGAATGTGATTTTGCCTTGGTTTATGTTGCATTTACTGCTAGAACTAATGTTCCTTGGATGCTTTGTAATAGGTGGAACTCTTGGCATAATTACTGTGGGATAATCAGATTTAGGGTTTCTCATGTTTTTCGTGAAGGGAATGCCTGTGCTGATAAACTTACTAACTTAGGATTTATCAATAGAGAACAATTTCATTGGTATAATTAATATGTTTCTATCTAGTTTTTTCTTAGAGTTATTTATTAATAGGTATAGACTACACATGTATCATTTTTGTTAATATATGGATTTTGGTCTAGTCTCCCTATATTTACTTGTATTTTATTTTATTTTTAATAATACTTTTTTCATGTGGTGACAAATAATTATTGTTACTTGAAGTGTTACATAGTTGAGATATCAAATTTTATAATGAAGCCTAAAGTGAAAGTTTTTATATATATAAAAAAAACATAACACATAATTAGTTTATGAAAATTGATTTTGGGTCAATATGATAGGTTTAATTTAAAATAAAATTATAATTGGAGTATTTATATTGTTGATAAGATAAAATGAAATAATTGGAGTATTAATTGTATAATATTTGTAAGATACGTTACGTTTTAGATAAACTATGTAACGTGATCTTTATTTATTTCAATACTATTACATATTCTTGAATAAAAATTACATTGTGTCTATTATTCGAGCTTGGAAAATGAACTGTGAATAGTACTTTCTTTTTGGCACTTCATTTCATATTTTTCTGAATTCAGTAACCAAAGCCAATGTCAATATCTTTGCTTTGTGTCAATGTCAAATCCAGTTCAGTAACTCTCATGCACCATCAACTTTTTAAAGTTTGACATGCAATTTTATGTTTTAAATTTGTTAGATAATTTTTTTTTCTTATTAATCGGCATTGGTTAGATAAATTTGATTTATGAAATAAGTGATTTTTTCTGTCACATATAGTTTGTAAAAGTTCATAAATAAACAAACACGTCTTTAAATCTAAATAATAAAAATTGAAAAAATATTAATTTAAAGAAAATATTTTTTTTGTTTTGTTTTCTATACTAAATTAAAATTATGAAACTTATTATTTTTGAATTAAATTTTTTCTTTCATCCATTATAGATGAGATATTGGAATTTAAGAAGCTGATAAGCAAACATGCTGAATATACCCATCCCTATTCACCACCCTACCCTAAACTATCATCATCCTTCACACTGTTTGCAAACACTTTGAAGCAAACACAACAAGGTTGTCACATCACATTTCACTTCTTATATGGTAAAGAAAAAAATTATTACATGGTCACGTGAATCTATTGTCGGAAAACAAATGTTCATCATAAATATAGATTGATGATCAATTAAGTTGTCATAGAAGTTGTTATAGAAATTGTACAAACTTGATGAAAATCTTGTTTTTAAGGTAAGTAATTAAATTAAAGTAACGTGGGTACATTTTTTTTCATCTTCAAAACAATTCCTCTCTCTACATTTTTATTTGATTTGTAACATTTGAATTTAAAATTGATCTAAATAAAAAATTGATTGTCATTTAAATAAAATAATGATTACAATAGTGTGTTGAGAAACACATTTAAAAGGTAATAATTCATCAAAATGATGTAGTTGCAGTGGGAGGAAACAGATGTTATGTGATAAGTGTGATAAGAGTTTGTGTATGATACCTTATTTTTCATTTTTCCTTTTAAGTTCGACATGTCCTCTCTTTAAAAAGCATTAGCTACATTGAATGAATGATGTGTGAGATTTGTAAAGAAGAGTTGTGCATTTAATATGTATACGTAACTCATGTGATTAATGTTGTCAAATTTCATTTAATTATTTTCCTTGTTAAGCTTGGATTCACCAACCCAATCAATTTCTGTCCCCTGTTTATTTTGACAAAATCCAAACACATCACTACCATTCTAGAGCATCTTGATAATATGATCATAGTGATAGAATCTAGCTATGTGAAAGGACTCAATAAATAATGAAATTAGTTTATAATAGTTATATATTCCCTCAATAATAATGGTCCTTGGTTCTTGTTTGGTGTGGTGTTTTAGTGAGTGATTACTCATTAGGTAATAGTTAAGATGTGCCTAACATAATCTTAAGGAAGATTATGAAGAAATTTCTCTCTCTTCATCCCTTTATGCAAAAAATTTCAGTTGTCTCATAGCTAGATTCTAATGGGGTCCCCAACTATGACATCTTAACCAAAATTAATGGACCATTTTTTTCACTCTTTTGCACGTAACACTAACTACCAAAAACACAAGTCACAAATATTTGCCAAGGAAACTTCTCTCTTCCTTAACAAGAAATTACTTTAGATATATATATACCTAATCCGCGACTAATATTTTGAGTAGGTGCCATTTGACAATGTTTGGTTTCAACTTTGTCCATAGTAAAAGCTACATAATCAAGTATTGCATCATAATGACGGAACAAATAGCATCGGGTTTATCACCAAACATAAGCTTAATCATCATGTTTATGTTAATGTCATGTACTTTTTAGGCTAAAAAAATTGTATTTTAACTATTAGAAAATTAATAAATAAAAAAATTTTAGAGAAAAAAATAATTAATTAAATTAAATATCATTTTAAGATAAAAAATATTTGTATTTAAATTAACTTTTATTATTGATAAATAGTTTTTAATTTAGTACTTAATTAACTACTAACTAAAGTTTTAGCCTTTAGATTCTAAAGTTGGTAGCTAAAACCTTAATAACTAATTAAATACCAATTTAAAAACTATTTAACAATTATATAAATTAATTTACATAACAACAATTTTTATAATCTCTAAAATAATATCTAATTTATTTAACATTACAACTAATTACTTGTAATCTTTAAAATTGATTTTTATTTAATAATTTTCTTTTAATATATTAACATCAATGGCCCCACTATTACACCCACCCTACAAGAAAATCATGAAATAGAAATCATTTTTTTTAGAGACAAAAAATAATTAGTTGCTATAATGACTAAATTAGAGACCATTTTAGAGACTAAACAAATTTTGGTTTCTAAATCAATTTTTATCATTGTTAAATGATTTCTAAATTGGTGTCTAGTTAGCAATCAAAGTTTTTGGTACTAATTATTTAAATTCTAAATTTGGTAGAAAAACATTGGTTGCTAGTTAGACATCAATTTAGAAACCATTTAACAATAATAGAAACTAATTTAGAAACCAAAATTTTTTTAGTTTATAAGATGATCTCTAATTTAGTCACTATAGCAACTAATTATTTTTTCTCTAAAAATTAGTTTCTATTTCATGATTTTTTTAGTGTCAATCAAAAGTGAATTAATGAATATCTTTTGTATACTTCTTTGCACGTAACACTAAGTAGCATAAAATATGTGACAAATACACAATTTCACTCTTCTCTAACAAAATATTTCATTAGAGTTGTACCTAATCCTTGACTAAAATAATAGCTAGATAATGAACTTTTGCATCATTATATATAGTGATTGGGGTTGACACCAAAGCTTAATTTATCATTATATTTTTGTCCTACCACCCAATTTTCTTATCCATTATCTTGTAGAACAAAAAGACTAATTTAGATTATCACTTTGACGAATTTTGGTGCACATAGTAAGAATTGAATACGAATTATTTATTGCATAGATCATCCTTAAAACGTGAGTTCAAAATGCCTAATTATTACTTTAAATCATTAAATTTATTGTATTTATAATATATTTTTCACAAATATTTATAGAAATGAAAAATAACAGTTGATCTTCATTTAGTAGAATTACCTTTTTTTTCATGCATCTCAACTTTTACCTTTTTGAAATTTTTTTTATAAAATTTATACTTAATTAAGATTTAAATTTATTATATTTCATTTCAATATTTATTAAAAACTATTTTTTTATTGAGCAAAACCTCTGTATATTTCAACTGAGTCCCTAATATTTCAATTTATCGTTAATTAGGGTGACGTGACTATTAGTTTATATTGTTATTTAGTTGTTTTCAAACAGAAAATAAAAATATAATATAATTAATTTTTAAGTCTTTTATAAATTTGAATATTTTAAATGGAGTTTCTACTAAAAGTTTTTTTTTTCTAAACTTGAACAACAATAAAAACATATATCTAAAATCTTAATCATCTATAAAAAGATGACATTGTTTATTTTTTTAAATTAAATAGTAAAATAAAAATAAAAACAATCAAGTGGAGACACAAAATAATGTTATTTAATAAAGATAATGAAGGTTCTAAAATTTTACTTTTCTTATTAAGACTACAACATTAAATGGTAAGATAATCTTAATTAATAGTGGAAACTCAATTAAAAATATAAAATTTTTGGGCAATCAATAGAACAAATTATTTTAATATAAAAATTCAATTAAAAAAAATCTAAATTTATTAGAAACTTAAAACTTAATTATATTATATTTTTATTTTGATGTGGTGATTGACGATGTAAGGTAACAACCATAACCATATCAAAAACTCTGAAAGGTTTTTGGGTAATGGGTGATTTGTCTTACCCTAATTTTCCGTTTCTACTTTTGAACATTGTAAGGTCCCCCACTCCACACTCTACAGCAGCAAACTCTATCCTTTGTAAATAACTATTTCCTCTACAAGAACACAAGTACATCTACCATCATCTATTAATGGAAAACAAATTTAACAGCAATGAATAATAATTAAAGGTTCATTGTACTGCTCCAAATCCAACGGTAGAGAGTGGCCACTGAAAGCTTGTTGTTCATGCAATGTACCCCACTTCTTATTGACATGAAACGTATTGAGTTGTATGTACAATTATGTTGTTTATGTTCATCTGAGTCCCGTACACTTATCTTCTCTCAATTTATCATTCAGAAACCAATTTGCAGAAGGAGAGATCAAAAAATTGAAGTGTCATACATAGGTATAAAAATTAATGTTGGACACATGATTGCATGTATATCACATCTCATCTAGAATTGGATATATAGAATCTACATTAATCTATATCTTCAAAACATAGTATATCTTCAAAAAATAGGTTTCATATCCTATTCTTTGTTGTCAGCCTTTTAATATAATGGATTGAAAACACAGTGATGGAAAGCTATTTTTGTTTCTGTAATAGTTACACTGTGTTTGTCACCAAATTGGCACCTATAGTTTGAAAGTATGAATGAACAGGAGTAATGATTCTAGGGAGAAAGTTGTAGTTATAAGATGTATCTAACTTTTTGATGGTGGACTTTGGAATAGTTATGGAAGCAGAAGAGATCTACTGGTTCAGGGGACGCTAGAACAGTACCTTACCTCGTCCTGAATGAATATCTGACTTTTGTGGCTGTGAATTGTAGTCAACCATGGCATTCACTTTGCCAGCAAAAGGTAGGCCACATCACTCCATTTGAGGGAGAACAGAAAAGCTTTATACCTATACACATATCCATCCTTGGCCCAAAGGTCCCATACTTGTACAATTGATTGGGACTTTCAACCCAAAAACTTTGTTTCAAACAGTAACCCTCTATTTTGTGGACATGGAGCAATCATTGTAGCAATTACACAAATCATATATAGGGTCTAATTATCAATGTGAAAAGATTGCTTTATGTGCTAAAAAGGTGCAATATGAATGCATTTGGTGATGCTTTGAAGTAACATAATCTTGTATTAGTGGTGTAAGAGTGTTCGCATCACTCTCTTCCCTACACTCTTTTCAATATATATACTTTCTGTTTTTATTAAAAACTATAAACCATTAGTTAGACTCATTGCTGAAATAATATTAAGAAGTAATATATCTATAAAATTATGTGATTTTGGATCAAATTCAGTCATTAATAAATAGTGTTAAAATTATGTGAGAGATTGCTTTTTACTACCTTTTATTGTTTGTATTTTAAACAAACTAACCACCGATTTTTCTTTCATGTATAAATAAACCAAAGAAAAAAAAATCAGGATGGTTGGAGATCCCACATCGACTAGAGATTAGAGAATTTCATTGTATATAAGTGAGTGCAAACTTCACCCCTATGAGGCGATTTTATGGGGTTGAGTTAGGCTTAAAGTTCACTTCGTAATATGGTATCAAAGTCATTTAAAGTCTATCATATAATATATGTTGTCTCACGCACGCGCTTCAAGGTTTAGACATGTCTTCCTCGAGTTCATTTGGGTGTTCAGGTGGGTGTGCCTCAAGTTCTTTCGGGAGACTTCGGTTGTGGCAGGCGAAGGTAATGGGTTTGGGACTGGTTCTTGTCGGGTGGATGCTCCAGGTAGAGTCGCGAATTTGGCCACCGAGCATGTGGAGAGTGATCCACCCCCTAGGCTTGGGTATGATTGGGTAGATTTTAGGGTTGTTAGAAAGTATGACTTTAAACAAAGGGGGTGAATGTTTTAAAGAGGGTTTTCGCAAATTTTTAAGTCTAGAATGAAATCACTTCGAGAAATACTTGAATCAGAATTCAGTTTGCCAAAACACAAAGCAAATAAGCACAACACCAGAAAAACAATCGGTTGTTTATACCAGTTCACAAATATAAAAACTGAATTTAAAGAGATTAAGGATAGAGA
>Ga0123342_1005453_pt1 | contig 18417 bp, 15 predicted proteins | sample Turbeawhitnodule_FD_89960 | JGI IMG/M metagenome (GOLD analysis project Ga0123342, IMG submission 89960) | Root nodule microbial communities of legume samples collected from Mexico - Turtle bean Mexico white nodule | ecosystem: Host-associated > Plants > Roots > Nodule | place: Mexico: Nepantla...
AAAAAGAAAAAGAGAGAGAGAGAGAGAGAGAGAGAGAGAGAGAGAGAGAGAGAGAGAGAGAGAGAGTTTGCAAGTAAAATTAGTTGTAGTCCAATGACGAATTTACACAAATATTATACACTATTGAACTATAAAGCCAGTATAGTTAGACAATTTTCTTTTACAAACCATGCATATTTTTTTCTCCAGAAACATGAAATCTGATCAAACTTATACACAACAAAACTTTTCTTCTAAATATCTAATCTAGAAGAATACATATCCAAAACTCAAAATAAATTTATTGGCCAAGAAAGAAAGTATAAATTATACACTCTATATGTCAGCTGTGACCTAATAGAAAGAAAAAAAATGGATAATGTGAAAAGTCAGTTATTCCTGTCGCCCCCTTTAACTCCGTGCGTAAACATAAGACACGATCATTTTATGTCCAATGCTTGTGATATTCAAAGTTCAAACATCATAAAAGGGATTTATGACATCTCATTTCATTTAAAGGAAACTGAGAAGGGAATGATTAAAAAGAAAACGGTCAAGGCATAAAATAGTTGTTAATTTTCTATCCCTTCTAATTTGAATGACTTGGAAAGTTGAAGAGCCAAGTGCAACCCAGCTCAGCAGCACACATACGAGGGACAGAAGGCTTTTAAGGTTTTTCAAAGGCGTAAATCAAGGAAGCCAACGAACTCTATGTGAAAGACTAGCACATAAAGCCTCGTCGTGCTCTCCCTCTTTTTCTTTTTAATATCAACCAAGACTTGCATTTTCATTATTGGTTCTACACTTTTGCCAACATCTCAAAACAACACAACCTTAAACATTCAACACAAGTCCAACAAAATTTCCCCCCAACACATAAAGCCAACAAACACACACTCACTCCTATACCGATAGTAAACCAAGCAAATCAAGCAACCAAACATTAACATTTGAGAAACACACACACGTCCAAGAAGGAAGAAACAACACAACATGATCCCAGCTTGTTTCAGCCAACCCAACACACCTCCCAGCTCAAGCACCACTCAAGTGCCCCAGAACCTAGTAACCTGCATATACCAAACTCAAATTTGCAACTCCCCCACGTACCTCACACTCACCTGGTTCAGAACACTTCTTTCTCACTCCTTAACCATTTATGCTCCTCACACCTTCTCCATCCCCATCACTCTCAACCCTTCAACCTTCTCCTTCTTCCGAACTCGACCAGGATCCAAATCCATCTACCTCACACGCCCCCACAAACGTTCTCAGAAAATCAAACTTCACTGGGACTTCTCTGCAGCACTGTTCAGTACTCGAAACTCGGCTGAGCCTGAGTCATGCTTCTACCTTGCAATCTGCTGCAATGGCAGGGTTGAATTCTTTCTGGGTGACCTTTTTCTTATTCTTCCCCTGCAGCTTTCAACTCACCAAACAAGCGACCAAACTCTTATGTCCAGAAGGGAGCACGTGTTTGGAAGCACGAGTTACGTGTCAAGGGGCGAGTTCATGGGTTCCAAACGTGAAATAGAGATTGAATTATGCAGTGGAGAAGTGCTGAGGGTGAAAATGGATGGTCAGGTTTGCGTGGTGGTGAAAAGGCTGGCGTGGAAATTCAGAGGCAACGAGAAAATCTTCATTGATGGTGTTGAAGTAGAGTTCTACTGGGACGTGTTGAGTTGGGTGGTTGACAGTGAAAACGGCAATGGCTATGGTGTTTTTGTGTTTCAAGTAGGTGATGGTGGCGCAGTGTGGCCTGAAATGGTGGGGCCAGAGAAGAAGTTGATGAAGAAGAGGCTGATGGGACCCACTATGGCGTCTTCAATTGCAACACTGTCGCCGTCAAGCTCTGGTGTGTTGCAGTGGACGGAGGAGAGCAGTGATGGAGGGAGGAGCTCGTGCTCTTCATCAACTAGGTCGTGTGGGAGTAGTAACGGTGGTTTCTCTTTGTTGCTCTACGCTTGGCGGAGAGACTAAACTCTAAAATTTTGAAACAGGATTGGTTCATTGTTCTTTTGCATATTCATGATCTCACTTATGAAAATTGATTTTCAACTTGTGTTTCAATTAATGAAACTACTGTTTTCATGAGATTTCAACTTTGAATATTGCCCTGGATTGTAGAGCAGTCCTGTATCCTCAACTTTCTGTATATCTTGTACAGTTATTTTATTCCTATTGGGAATTATTTATCTTAAGTTGTCTTCAAGTTGTGTGAACAAAATAGCTAAATGGTTATCCGTTTCTACTCCTCTACACCAAGTGGAACTACCAGAGGTTCATGGTAACACTTTAAGTTATAATGGAAAAAATGAGTTTTATAAAACATGCCGTGCAACAATCTTATATATATATTTTTAAAGATTAAGGCAGAGCAAAGTTGCAACCAGGTGCCCACGCACCACTATCGTTGCACATTGGATTCTCGGATTCAATACCATAGCAGTCTCATAGACCCCATTAGACATCATATGGTAGGCAAAATACAGATAGAAAGGTAACTATATCTTTCTTTAAAATATCGGCATGTTGGAGATTCTCTGCAACAGGACTTCGTTATTTACTACCACTTTCTAACATTAAATCTACCCCTGGGCTTCAGAACTAGTATGTAATGAATTTGGTATGTGAGAGAGGCCCAGAAGATTGTAAAACCTTTAGTAGGCTGGCCGTTGAAATAGTAAGCCACATTGTTAGAGATTGCAACTCCAAATTCGTATGTTTCATCCTACAATCTTCTATACTAAATGAATTAAAACGACCAACTTTCACATGACTTAGATCCTGGCCTTAACTCCTCCAAATCCACATTGCTGCATATGGAGTATTGTTTGGTCAAAAAGTAAGTACAAAAGCCTTCATAATTCTCAAATGCAACCAAAATATGGTTTAAGCAAATACTAATACCAAATCTACTAAAGATTGGGGATGGGCTATTAGCCTATTATGGATGAGGGTCAAACTGTAGGTAAAGAGAAATTTCATTTAAACTTTAAAGGTAGTAAAAGGTAATTTTGAACTTCATGGTTGTGCTGCAGTGGTCAGAGAGGAGGGAAAGAATAGCGGGGTGTCATAGAAAAAATTGTTCTGCTAACAGCACTATGACGCTGAACTTATGGTCTAGAGATGCTCTACACTAAACACTGATCTCACCCCATCATTATAGCAACAGACGCACGTCTTGTGGTGCAAATGATAAAGCTGATCCATCAAATGATGATTTAAATCACTCCATATTTCTTACAGGTACAGGCAAGTATGACCAATGCAACAAATTTAGAGTTTGTTCAGAAAAACTTCTCCGTAATTACCTTTAAAATAAGAGAATAAAATGGAAAAAATAAACAAACTTCCTCATAAAAGTAACATATTTTATTAAAATTCCCTAAAAAAAATTAAATTTGAATTTTAGCTTAAATATAAACTAATGTTAGTTTACCGGTAAAACTTATTTTATTTCTTATTTTCTTCTTTTATAAGTAATTATGAAGAATTTTTTTCAGACATACACTTTTTTCAAACATACACTTAATGGAAAAGGGAATCTTTTGCCTGCTCAGCTTAATTTAGTGCACTGTCAACAATAAGTCTGTTTGCTTTTCTTCTGTGGCAGCTATGTACTTCTTGGATGACTGCCCGATTTTGGGAAACAGTTCTCCTTTCAAGCAAAAAATATTAGAACTAGAAGTTCAAATCCCAAAATTCCTTTTGATTTTTCATGTTGCGTATATGTACTGACATTCTCAATCAACTAATACACCATTTATAAACATTTTTTTCTAGAATATAAATATTCTGCAATCATGAAACAAACTGATAGCTAGGCGTATATTGCATCTTTAACGACTACATAAATTAATAATCACAATGAAATATATATTTACCAAGTGACTCCGTCCAAAAGTGCCATCTCAACCACCTGAGTTTAAGGAGAAAATCTGAAAAACTGCTTCAACTGCAGAAACGTTCCAACTCTCAACATGTCTAACAATCTGTCAAACAAAAAAGTAGCAGACACTAGTTAACATGGATCTCAAATCACATCAGTAGGTGCAAAGGTATACGTCAGAAAGAATAGGATGCATTTTGACTGACTCTGTAATCTTCATTTAATTCATAAACTGTGCTTCCATCAATAGAAATCAGAGGCCTCCAAGGAAGCTTTAAGTTGGTCCTGCATATCAGACCCCCCAAATAAATTAACAAAGAAGTTCAGAATTTAAAGAGATGAAATCATGGAATGGAGACCAGGCATGTGAGTTCAGATATCTTCTTAGGCAATGGTTCCTATTTAATATATACATGGATACTTTAAGACCGGTGGCCATCGTAGCACACCTGACAAACCTAAGGAATCAACTAAGACTATAAAATTGACAACATATATTGTACCTAATTTCATTATACTGCAGTGCTACTGGCAGCAACCCATTAGGAATCCTATTAGTACTAAACTATGTGTTTGTGCTAAAGGTGAAAGATTCCAAATACAGAATTTTACGTATATTCAGGAATATCACCAAATTATTTCAATAATGGAATTTCACCGTTTTTCTTTTAGAGGCATTTTATCATTCTTTCAACAATGCATACATAGAGGGAACCAAGATAGTCTTCATTGATTCAATACAGGTACATATATACAACATATGACCAGGTTGTACAACTGAGCTAGCATTATACACCACAAGATTCAAAATTAAGAAAAGACTTTATTCTACCTTTTTTAACAACTCATTTCAAGTTTTGGGTAACTCCTTAACTGAGGGAATACAAAATGTTTGAGAAAAGAAATATAGATGGTTCATTCGTGCACACAAGGAGGGGACAAGCACCTTAGTTTCCAAGATGCCAGCACAAAATTTCTGTCAGAATCAACATCCTGCATTATGAATTATACCATGAGCAAAATTTCAAGATGTATCTTTTGAGTAAGCAGTGTAGCCCGAGAGGATAATGTCCTTTTAGTTATAGTTAGATCGAGAGACTGATTGAAAGAAACATTCAGCAATAAGGTGTTGTTTTACAGAATAAGGGCAGATAACAAAATAGAGGGAATAAGATACTGAAAGAAGAAAATAAATGAATTGAAATAAAATATATTGGTATTATTCTACATCTCTGCTGCCAATTGCAATACATTTATAATACTTGCAGTAACAAAAAAACTGACTGAAATACTTTCTCCTAAAGTTTAGGAACAGTTACTTTGACTAGAAAGACTTGTTCAACAAACAACTGAAACAAAAAAATAAATAAAGATGCCACGTGCAGTCTAAAAAAAAAAACTAACATTCCTCCTTGATTTTGGAACTGCAAACTCCAATCTTCTGTCTTAAGAACTCAAACTTGATGGCTGGAAATGGCTTGGTAAACAAATCTGCAACTTGGTTTTCGATTTTGCAATAAACTAGAACAGCTCCATTTTTCTGTACCTCCTTTAAGAAGAACAACTTAATGATAAAATGCTTGGTTTTCCATGAAAAGGATTATGGGAAATAGCTATTGCAGCTTGATTGTCAACAAAAACGTTCGTACTTTCCTTCTGCTCTATGTTAAGATCGATTAAAATTTTCTCCAACCACAAGACTTGGTTATCAAAAGCTGTAGCAACAACAAATTCAGCTTCTGCAGTAGATTGCGCAACAATTTCTTGTTCATTCGAGCTCCATGAAAAAACTCCAGATCCAAAGCTAAAACAGTACCCTGAGGTACTCTTCATATCATCAATTGAGCCACCCCAATCGCAATCTGATAAACCTGTTAGCTTAAATTCTTCAGTCCATTTGCACTTGATGCCAAAATTCCAAGTGCTTTTGACATATCTAATCACCCTTTTTGCAGCCTTAAGATGCATTTCACTTGGACAATGCATAAACCGAGATAAAATACTTACAGCATTTAAGATGTCAGGCTGAGTTGCTGTAAGGTACATTTTAAACACACAATTATGCTTCTGAAATATGCTTGGTCTATTTTATCGGTTCCATCTTCCTGCACAGCTTTTCCTTTTGATTCATTGGAGTGTTCATTTCTTTGCATTCTTTATTTGAACTTCTTCGAAATCTCCTTGACATATTTTTTTGACAAATGAAGATTTCATGTTCTCCTTGTTTGATCTCAATGCCAAGAAAGAAGGTCATTAAACCAAGGTCTGTCATCTCAAGATCTCCATCATTTATTTCTTAAGCTTCTCTACAAGCCTTGTGTTGCTTCCTGTTACAAAAAGGTCATCCACATAGAGTGAGATGATAAGAATGTCAGCTCTATCATGCTTAATATACAATGTTTATTCAGCTAAACTTTTGACAAATCCCAAGTTTAGCAAATGATCATCAATTTTGAGGTACCAGGATCTTGGGGCTTGTTTCAACCCATAAAGAACCTTCTTGAGTAAATAAGCCTTATCTTCTCCTTTCTTCACAAAGCCTTAGGGTTGTTCAACATAGATTTCTGCTTGTAAGAAACCACTTAAAAAACCTGGTTTAACATCAAGTTGATAAACCTTCCAATTATTTTGAGCAGCTACAAGTAACAATCTGATGGTGTCTAAACGAGCAACCAGTGCAAACGTATCTGAGTAGTCTACACCAAGTCTGTACATAATTTTTCACCATGAGTCTTTCCTTGTGTTTGTTGATAGAAACGTCAGCATTTAGCTTAGTTCTATACACCCACTTGACCCCAGTTACTTTTCTACCTTGAGGTTTTTCCACAAGAATCCAGGTTTGGTTTTTTTCGATCATTGACAACAACTTCTTCATTACAGCTATCCAATTTAGACTTTTCTTTGCTTCTTCAAAATTTGCAGGTTCACACACAGAAACATTGCATCTTTCATAAATTTCGGACAGCAATCTGGTACCTCTTACTGGAACATAATCCACTAACTCATTTTGACAGCGGAAGGATTTCATAATCCTCCTCCAAGTAAGACTCCATTTTGACAGCACAAAGATGGTAGTTTTCTCCATCAAAGACTGGAGGTGCAACTTGTGAGAAATTTGAATCAACATCCATTTTCACAGGTCCGTAAGAAAAAAGCTCATGATACCAATTGTTGTTTTACATAATAAAGGCACATAGCAAAATAGAGGGAACAAAATACTGAAAGAAGAAAATATATGAATTGAAATAAAATAGATCGTTATTATTCTCCATCTCTGCTGCCAATTGCAATACATTTATAACACTTGCAGTAACAAAAAAACTGACGGAAATACTTTCTCCTAAAGTTAATGAATAGTTACTTTGACTTCAAAGACTTATTCAACAACTGAAACAGAAAAACAAATAAAGATGCCACGTGCAGTCTAAAAACAAATATCTAACATAAGGTGTTTAGTCGTGAGAATTGTAGGCTTTCAATTTGCAGAGAAAGACAACATAGGAACTTAACAAAGAGAAAGATGAGCACATATAATCAAAAGAGAGAAACAGATCTTTTAAGGGTCTAAACCATAACTCAAATGGGTAAGAAATGGTTTATCTAGACCATAGATTCAAAATTAATGCATCTGAATTGAACTACTTCAACAAGTGGAACTGAATCAAAATTTCAACGGTCAAGGTTCTCTGACATTCAAAATTTCAGCTCCAATAATTGCCAGTACCAGCCTATTTAAATGGATAATTCTGTGTCGGGAAAAACCCACACGCAACAAGGGCAGATGATGGGAACACATAAAGACACAGAGATCAAAAACAGTGAAAGACACAATTTTTAGAAGAACACCATAAATCATTCCGAAAATTAATTTGATCACCCTCCCAACAATCCAGAAAGTATTATCTAAAACAGTATCACAATATTCATTGATGTCAGGCCAAATAGAAGAAGAATGATAAGAAAACTTCAAATACTTAGATTTTAGGAATCTGACACGTATAATAATAATAGACCAAGGCATAGTAGTGTATTCAAAATCCTAAGCTAACCGAAGGAGACAGACTTTGTTTTCCATTTAACAATAACTAAACCAGCCTTAATAACATCTCCAATCCAAACGAAATTTCTAATCCACCAATTAACCTCCTTTAAAAGAATAAGAGGCCATTTATAAATTTAAAAATTGTATGCCATAATACCAAAAATAACAAAGTCAACTAATTGGATCCTTCTCATCATGCTTAAACTTTTACCTTTCGAAAAGGCTAATTTATTCTTAGCCTTCTCAGCCAAAGGCTGAAAATAACAAGACTTAGGAGCACCAACAAAAATCAGAACACCAAGATAATTAAAAGAAATAGAACCCCTATTGCAGCCTAAAATAATTTTAATTATGCCATTGAAAGAAGGATATATCTAATAAAGATTACAAGTTTTTTATAAACTTGAAAACCCTCTCCAAGTAGTGCATCATTCTACAACTCTACATCTTTTACTCGAGCATTACAAGTAATGATAATCGCTTTATCTCTCATAAGAGACTATGTCACATCTCTTAGAATAGTGTATTCCTTCTGCTTGGTTGCATAACATAAATATTGGTGGGGTGGCGTGGCTCCATGCATGAACATGAAGTGGTAGATATTAAGTACCCCAGCATCCCAATATCCGGTTAAAAGTGAAATCCCCTTCATCTAAAGACTTCTCATAAGGCAAAGATTAGATTCCAGAACATAATACTTCAGAATGCATTGGAAAGAAATCTCCCACTTTGGTTAACGTTTATAAACTTATAATGATTTTCTCAAAAACATGGAAAGTCAAATTTGGTTTAAAATACAATTCTATTTACACCTCTAAAACTTGACCATTTTCTCAATATAACTATGGAATATCCAAACGCAAAAGGCCATCCTATGCCAATAGTCATGCCAAGTCCAATGTTGCCCACCCACTCCCCATTTGTACATTCTTCCAGGTGATGCTTGGATATTCTCTGGCTTAGCAACAAAGGAAAATAAAGTTTTCTGATCATGAACACATCACTCTTATTCACTCCCAGTTAATTTGAATCTTCTTAATGTGTAACCAAAACAAGTGTAAATGGTTTTAATGAGGAAGATTAATGCACTGCACTTTTTCTTTTCAACAAAAGAGTGCCTTTGGACAAGAATTCCAACAGGGAGACAACCTTTTATATGCATTTACAAGTTGTACGACTAGGAGTATAAAGTTTTAATTTACAGAGAATATCTACCTTCTCAATCTTTTGTAGTATAATGGATGCCTGGTCAAAGAATGGAACTAGCAATTTCAAGTTTCGTGCGTATAACTCCCTACCTGTATTACCATGCATCATATAGCTTCAGTTGATTGAACATTGTTCAAAGTGATGTTTTCTTTTTTTTCTGTAACAACAACTAGTAACTGATGAAAAGTAAGCAGAAGAAGAGAAGACATGCCAAGCCAAGCACAAGGGGAAGAGTAAAACACAAGTTACTATAGGTATAAGGCAAGAATTCTTACCACGAAATTTAATAGTTGGGTCTTCAAAGATACAGTTCTCAGCATAAATTGAAGAAGTGAAGTTCCCTAGTTGCCAAACAAAAGTGAGAAATGCGTCCATTAATTTAAGCCGTATAATTCATATCTGCAAGCACGATCCCGCTTGCAAAAATTTAGAGACAGATACCATACCAGGAAAATAAAACTGATGTCATCACCGCAACAATAAAATAAATGGAAGTAAAAAAAAATAGCCAGAAGATGCTAAACAGGGAAAGATAATATTAAGAATTTATAGACTATTTGAAAGCACAGTCAGAAGTCATTGTTAAAATAAACAGATATATCATACACGGTAATATTACCTTAAGACTACTTTATATTGAGAATGCATAAACTACTACAAAAGAAACTTGTAACAAAATGTTTGCTAAGAGGAGAATGAAAGAATGTTACCTGTTACGAAATAAGCGTTGTCGTAATCAGATTTGATGATACTTAGAACATCATCGACGGTTGAAATTGGGAATTGATCACTCTGTTTCTCAAAGCTGCATATAAATAAGTGGGAGTGAGTAATTAGAAGATATGTAGATTATGGTAAGTAAATAAGGTTGCAGATTGAGCAGGTATAGACACCTTGATTGATCAAAAGAAGGAGAGAAAAGCCTCAAGAGCTCTGTCACTCCGGTCACCACTATTTTCAATATCTGAGGGGTTTCACTTTCACTTTCTTTGTTCATACTTGCATAAGTGTTCATGCTTTTGAGCATGTTAGTGTTTGAGCACCTTTGGACTCCATGATTCCTTCGAAACTGCAATTGCAACGCCACAACAAAAATCAGATGAGTTAAATTAGATTTGTTATGATGTAGAAATAGTAGTACCTGGTTGCGAGAAGGTAGTAGAGGGGTTCCACTGAAGCACCATAGTTTTGCCATTTCCAAAAGCTTCTCTCACTCTCTACTACGGGATTTGGGTTCTCAATTGCTCACTACATCACCTGGTTATGTTTATTCTTTTAATTAAATTTATGTCCAAAAGAATTACCAATTTTCTTTAATTCAATATTTGTGTAAATATATTTTCTAGCGTCAGTGCATAAGAATTAAGTGTGAAAGTTTTTATCCTTAACCCGTTAGAAATTAAGGTAAGTATAATTTTTAAATTAGTTAACTTATGTACATACAAAAATTTAATTGAATAAAAGAATAAAATGTTTTATTGTTAGATGTTCTATTTTTGGGAAATTCTTCCTGCACCCCATGCTGCTTTTTTTTCCTCTATCTCATATTTCAAAAATATCCAAATTACCTTGTACATTTTTCATTTAATTTTTTTTATTCATAATGTGGAATCGGGAAACTTTTTGGATCATTGAATTCAAAAATTAAAATTTATGATTTTTTTATATTTCACATTCTATATTTTACTATACAAAATTTATATTTTAGAATCTACAAAATGTCTAGAATATAAATTTATAGTTTGAAATTTGTATTATGTATTGCATAATTTGAAATGAATTTTTTTAAAGTATGAAATACATGAAGAAATTATGAAATTAAATTTTTTCGCATATTAAATATTGTACTGTTTTCTACTCAAAACTACTTGATATTTGTTGTATGACGTTTCTTCTTGTAACTTTATAGCTTCTTAAAATATCAAAAAATATATTTTATTTTATTGACGTTTTTCATTTTGGAATAGATGATCTAGAAAACTTTCCATTATAGAATTCAAAATGTATTCTTCAATTACAAATATCTTCTGGATTTTATAATTTAGAATAAAATTTTAAAAAAAATTCAAATTCTGTAATTTAAAATATACTTTTAAAAAAAATTGGATTGTAAAAGATATTTTGAAATTGGAAATATCTTCCAGATTAATCACAAAGTATAAAAAAAAAACATTTTCAGGTTGAGGAATCTGGAATGTAGGATGAATTGATCTTTTCCGCTGATCTATGAGGTGTCAGGAGAAGTTCCGCTGATCTATGAGGTGTCAGGAGAAGCCTTGGAGGTGCAGAAAGAAAGAGTCATGTTGTACTTTAGGCCAGTAAAGAACAACTGAGCCGATACTATAATATCTCCCTCTTTTATTGGACAACTTCTTTCTCCACTCCATATTTTTCTCCTACACCCTTTAATTTTCTGAAAGTATTCATTTTGTCCTTTCTGGTTTATTAGTCATTGGTGTTAAAATATTGCTTTGGATATTGAATTGGAAAATAGTATCATTTTGGACATGAAAATGTGTAAGTGTTGAAGTTAATTAATTTTTTTGAATATAAGTTTTTCAAAAACAATTCAAAGGGTTAAATGAGTATGGAAGTGACTCTGACTTTCATGTTATTTTCGGATTGAACAGTCTACAAGTTTTTAAGATAGTAACCTAGAATAATAATTTCATATTCAGCAAATTAGACATCAAATTATCCGAAAGGCAATTGTGGCGACCCAGATCATACATAGTTTATAATGAACTGATTTTCAAATTGCATTGTCTTAAAAGGGCATTCTACTAAAAGAATTTTGGATTCTGGAATTCATAGATTGTTACCAAAACATCTAATGAAAATATATAAATGTATTTTTTGAATATAAAATACATTTATATTGCATAATTCAAATTATAACTATGAGTTCTAGATTATGCAATCATGGAGTTACGGGAAGTAAGAGTCTCTTCATTGAGTTCTAAGGCCCATCAATACAGGTAATCCTATTATTATTGATTTAACAATGAGTGCATGCAACGCAATTGATAGACACCGGATATTAGAACGATGAACTTCACTTGCAAACAATTATTTCTGGAATTACTTTTCGATTGAATATACATTCTAAAATGTTGCATGGCAAAACAACAAACTTGCTTCACCTCAAATTTGAATACCCCAGAAGGAAATATCTCATACTAGGCTCAATTCATCTTTAGTATTCGTAAATTCTAGGTCGTCTTTCAACTCAGCATCAACCTCCTTCCGCAATGCCACTAATCCTTCCCCTGCGTTACAGATATAGGCCGAAGCTTGTCTGCCAGACAAAGTTGCACCTTCCATGCTGTCTATGTAGTCCTGAACAAACAAAAAATCAGAGGCATGTTCATGTAAGTAAATAAATAATAAAAGTGAGTGGTATCAAATTTGGAAGCATGGTGAAAGAACATACTGATCTCTATTGAAAAAGCATGTACACTGTAAATATTTATTGTTGTATACTCGTAAAATTTTCCACAGACCAATTTACTTAGGAGTGAAAGCTGTTTTTTTAATCAGCTAAAAGTATTTTGTATATAAGGAGTATTTGAGTGCTCTATTTTTGTGCAAGAGAAAGTAGGGAATGTCTATTGCCTTTACCACTTTCCACGCGTCAATTGTCACTTCTATTCAAATGATTTTTATCTAAAATTCCTTTTTCTTTGTTTATCAAACTATTAATTGAACAAGAATGCCACTAAATTCATGAGTGGCAAAAGACACCAAGAATTTTTTTAATCCTGAATCCGGAAACTGAAATAGGGAGAAGAAATACACAATTTCTAGATAGATGTTGGTATCACAACACAGTAATCCCATTCAAATAAATATAGCAGCAGAAATTTATTGTCAGTGTCATAAAAGCCACTTCACTTTCTAAATTGTTTTCAAAGGTTATACCAGAAGCCCAGGGGGGCTATATAAGTATTTGTAGGTAACTGACTGCTGTAGCATGACATGAAAAGACAAAAAGCATCTCGATACATGATTTTAAGGGTTATATATTATATTCGTAGAAGAAGCACAAACTATATGATAGTAAAGACAGTGTACCTGTTTTGTGTAAGAGCCAGCAAGAAAGAAATTCTTCACTGGTGTTATTTGATCTGGTCTAAATGGATCTTTGCCGGGTCCCTCACGGTACAGAGATTGGCCAATTTTAACAACAGAAGACCAAGTCACTTCCAAACCTTGAGCCGATGGAAACAGTGACAAAACCTAGTAAAAAAACTCAAAATCAATATAGTGACAAGAGAATTGAATATCTACTACCACTAACTTGAAATCACCTAAAATAAACCACAAAATGAAACATGTGACGTGGCTTATGATAGAAATAATAAAATGATATGTTGATGATTACCGAACAATCCAATCAGGCATCAAATTAGCAGCCTGAAAAAATATGCACCAAATGAACATGTACAAATTCAACCAGTAACATCTTTTGAGATACATTGAAAGAATTGTTTGTAATTATGTGTTGTGTCATCAATGCAAGACCTCTTGAGAGAGTTAGACAGTGTAGTAACCGTCTGAGAAGGGTAGCTCAGATCACAAGGTCGTGTCTATTGGGTCATTTGAAGGAGGATACACCTAGGAGATTCGACACCAATGAATCATAAGTCAACACATATAAGAGATTACGACACTACATTCAACCAAAAATCTTAAAGCAATGAGTTTGTGGGTCTTCTTCCTTATATGTTGTTCAACTTTCTCATTTTACTTTATGTGAAACTCAAACTCAGACTTTGATTCCTAACAATCTCTTCCTCAAGTGTGAGTCATTTTCACATTGGTACTCCTCGAGTAGAAACATTTTTAACCATTAATACCTCAGTGGTTACCCTTACTTATACTGTCATTCATCATAACAGGACATTGCCTGAAACATCCGTCAAGAAGAGACTTTCGATATAGGGAGCATTCTATATTGAACTCGTCTTAGTCGGTCACTAAGATGAACCATCAACTCTAATTCCACTGTTGGGTCATCGAGGGGGCATACACTATGGAGATTCAGATTCAACACCAATAAACCATGAGTGAACCCATATAAGAGACTATGACAGCAACTCCAACAAAAAACTTAGACAATGGATTTGTGGGTTTTACTCCTTATATGTTGTTCAACTTTTTCATTTTTACTCAAACCCACACTTGGATTTCTAACAACGTCATAAATCAGCATGATAGCTGCTAGAGAGAAAAAAAAATACTAAAAAGGTGTTGCAGCTACTGCAGACCAAAACATAAATGCTCGAAGAGCACGGCGGTTGCTGGGGAACAAAAGTACTCATAGGGTACAACGGTTGCTAGACAACAAGAATGCTTATAAAGGGTGTCGTCACCGCAGGAAAACAAAAGAGTTTGAAAGGTGCAGTGGCCGCCGAAGAGCAGAAAATGCTCTGAGAATGCAGCGGCTGCTAAAACAAAACATGCTTTGAGAGCACAGAGCTACCAGAGAACAAAAATGCTTGGAGAGGAGAAACTTTTGGGTAGCAGAAGTGTTCATAGGGTGGAGCGGCTGTCAGAGAGCAAGAAAATTCTCATGGGTGCAGTGGCTACGGAAGAGCATAAAATGTTGCAATGGTATTGTTTACCCCATACAGAAAGTCAAAGTGAGAAAGTTGGGGCTAGTGCTTCTAGTGAAAAAGTCCGGTCTAGCAACAGATTAGTAACAAAACAGGTCACCACTCTGATACCATAATCAAAGGATTGCTTGTAATTATGTTCTGTGTAATTGAAAGGTGACTGTAATCAAATCATATCTTTAACAATATCATTTGAAGTTGAATGCTTAATGATCAAAATAAATCAACACAGTAAACACACTCCATCATAAGCTTCAAACTTTTGATGCACGTTTTTCATGTCACTAATAAATCAACGGTGAAAATATCCAAAACCAGAATAAGAGAAATATAATTTCTTTTTAACCAACCTGTTTTGCTACCCTTGCAATGATTTCATCATTTGGTAAGGGCATGTATGGATCTCCTGGCGTTAGAACACATCTGACAAAGATATTAGCGTTATATACTTAGAAGGTCAATACTAAATCAAATATTATATGTATGCTGATGATCAATTTTTAATACTATGACAAATTTACTCATTAGGCTTCATTAGTGGGTTTTGGTTTGGTCCCCCTCCTTTTGCATTTCTTTTTTCTTTTAATTGTATTAAGAATGTTGTATATGATCGGTACAGGTTGTAGTGCTAACCTGGTTTAATATTCCAAGTTGTATAGTGATGCAATAGCATTCTTTCTTTTGATTAAAAAAAGCTGATAATGTATTTATAGCCATGGAACCAAAAGCAATTTATGAAGCAATGGGAACCTTAAGATCTTAAAATATAGTCCAAATTTTCAATATTCCTGCAACTGTAAGTTGTTTTTATTGATCCACGTATAATAATGATTATGCTGACTGCAGAATACTCAAGCAAGTCACTTAAAATCTTTCTTAAAATATGTTCCAGTTAGTTAATGAACTGATGAGTGAAAGTGAAAATTTAGAACTCTGAAATTACAAACACTTACTGGAGCAATGATCCTTGTCCCTCAATGTAATAATCTTCTGGAGATGAAAGTGCCAGGTCTGCAAAGCAAGAAAAATCTGCATCGGGTGTATAGAGAAGATTATCCAACCCAATAGCTTTCCTCAGTTGCCTGCCGTGCATGAAGAAGTTCAACAATGATGATCAAAATTAAAATATTTCAATCTTTATTGTCAAACAAAAGTACCTCACTCTATAGTTTCTATATGGACCCTAAAATTCAGAGAATTACCTTGACTTTTCTAGATCCTGCAACTCTGTAACCCAACCATTGTATCTGAGTTGCACTGTAACTACAGGAACTCCAACTAGTTCATAGATGTTATTGAAAAACTTCTGTTCCCTCCATTCCGATGGAATTAATCTCTTAATTCCGGGAACATCACAAGCTGGCATCACGTAAATGACAGTAAGGCGTTATTGAAGATTATTGGCAAAATAAGGAATGAATACAAAATCCAAGGAAAAGTAATCTACTAACCAGCAACATAAGCATCAGCTTTCACAATTTTCTTGGCAGTAGCCTACGAAAATAAAAGTTAACAAGGTATTAACTATAAAGATTCTGAGGATGTAACTAGTATTCTAACCAAGCACGTAAAGAATTCAAACAAGAAAGCAGATATCACCTTTGACATGGAAAGTCCTGTAACATAAATACTCCCATCAGCAGTTTTGTCATAAAGTAGTTCTCTGCATCCCCATCTAAGATGGAACCTGTTCCAGCAGCTTATGAGGATATAAATACGGAAAAAATTGAATTGGAAAGTCATGGTGGAAATATTCTTCTATCTAGAACTATACCTGCCCCCTCTATCCGTGATGTACTTCCTGATGGGACCACTCAGATAAACGTCTGGTGAACCCTTCAGCATTCGCAAAAGGGAAGCCTCAGTCTTTGTGGCAAACAATGCAAATATGGTAAGCATGCAGCGGGCACTGATATTATCACAGTCAATAAACCCGAGCGCATAGGCAACTGGATCCCACATTTTCTGAATACTCATGCGTGTGCCACCTTTGGATAAAAACCAATCTGAAAAACTAATCTGTAACAAAATCACAAATTGGTTAAAAGAAAAAGTTTGGACACTGAGAAAGATGATAGACAAACACAATCAATACAAAGAGAAACAGTAAATTTAGATTCCAGGAAGTTAGTTTGAAATTTTTACTTTTTGGTATACACAGAACCTTCACACTTACTCCTATTGTATGTGTGTGCATGTATGACTATGCTATGCTGAGTGGAAGAGCATGTTTAAGAACACACAGAAACTGGGGGCACAGACAATCAGGAAGCATTATTCAGAAATAGAGCGAAAAATATGAATCCTCTTACACTATCCAAATTCCTTATGTCCCTCAGTGCACCATCTGGATCAATAAGAGCTTTGACAACTGGACTCTGTGCAAGAGCCACGGCATTTCTAGCCTTGTCATAGGTCTGTTCATAAACAATATGTAAAGTTAGGTACAATGATAGTCCCACTGAGGAAAATCAAATGAACAAATATACGTTTTTGGAGATTCAAATATATTATTTTCTAGTTCTGCATAATACTGATGAGTGATGACCAAGTCGTGTAATTTAAACAAACATGATAATAGAATATATAATGTGATTACATTAAGCTGATTTGTGGTCAAAAATGCCCTTATCCCGTGTATTGGTGCTCCAACTGGGAAGCGAAAATCTAGTTCTGCGCACGAAAACTAAAGTTATTCACAATGCTGTGGTGGAAATTGTGGAGAAGCAAAATAATGACGAAAATGAAGCACAAAGCATACCTCCAATTTGACCTCCTTTGTTAACAAAAGTGTGAGTGTGATCCTTTACAAGTAGATTGTTATGTGCACCCACCTAGTCACCCAAGCACTGAAGAAGTTACAAACAAACGGATGCCCCAAAATTGTACACAAAAAACAAAGTGAACAGTACATGTTTCACGGCTAAAAAAGAGGGAGGAAGAATCCAGGTTTTAGAGATGAAGAAGACTATGCACTGACTGCAAGTGAAAACAGCTTACCTTTTTCAACAATCGGAAAAGATTGTTGTAGCAACCAAAGAAAACATGCAAACCCATTTCAATGTGATTCCCACGTTTGTCAACAAAGGAACCAACTTTGCCACCAATAAAAGACCTTGACTCATATATATCGACCTGAATGATAGAATTTTGAAGAAAACGTATAAAAAAAATAGAAATACATCAGCTGTTATACCCCAATGCACTCAACACCTGAATTATAAAATCAAACAAACTGATCAACGATCAAGGAATCATTCCCTTTTACTTCAGAAGTAACTTTACAACGTAATAAACCACAACATCCAATCTCAAAACATGACGATTAAGAGAGAAAAAGAGGGAGAAGGAGCTAAACCTCGTGGCCTTGATCCAAGAGTTCCACTGCAGTTGACATGCCTGCAAGCCCAGCTCCAACAATAGCCACTTTCAGCTTGGGTCCTCGATAATGTTCAGGTTCCGGCGGAAACAACCCTTTCGGTGCTGCAAAGTCAAAACTACAGTTTAACAAAAATTATCTAAACTTTCTGACACATCCCACCCTTCAATTTCCCTCCCCTCCAGCACTCCCCAAAATGAAAAAAGATAAAAAAAAAAAAAAAAAAAAACCCCAAAAAAAAAGAAACCCACAAAATAAAAAAAGAAACAAAAAAAAGGAAGGGGAAAGAAAAAAAAAG
>Ga0123342_1005454_pt1 | contig 18416 bp, 13 predicted proteins | sample Turbeawhitnodule_FD_89960 | JGI IMG/M metagenome (GOLD analysis project Ga0123342, IMG submission 89960) | Root nodule microbial communities of legume samples collected from Mexico - Turtle bean Mexico white nodule | ecosystem: Host-associated > Plants > Roots > Nodule | place: Mexico: Nepantla...
CTATTGGATTCGTTGGGAGACGACTTGGGGTCATCTGACCACAACTATATTATCATCTCTCTAGTGTTAGGCAAGTCTACGCTAGAATCATATTAATTTGACAGCAAAACGACAGCTATCAACCTTCTATGTAATGGATTTCTTCGATCCTATACAACTTGGACTTGACATGGTGAATTATTAAATTTATCACATGTTTCTGTATCTGAAGAATGTGTGGGGTCCACCATGGATGATGCAGTACATGGTGAAGTACATGATGATCGATTGGAGGACATGAGTCATGATGTTGAAGTTGAGTCTTTTGCCAAAGCACATGCGTGTGGAAGTATGTCAAGCGATGCAGAGACTCCATCGTATCCTGGATCAACTAACTTCACACGGTTGTCGACAGTGTTAAGATTGATGAATTTGAAGACAATAAATGGATGGACTGATAAAAGCTTCACGGAATTGCTTCAGTTGTTGAAGAATATGCTTCCATAGGAAAATACTCTACCTAATTGTAATTATGAGGCCAAAAAAATTCTTTTTCCGATGGGTGTGGAGTATAAAAAGATACATCCATGTCCTAATGATTGTATATTATACAGGAAAGATTTAAATTGTTGAAAATTTGTCCGAGATGTGGGTTATCATGTTATAAGTTGAAATAAAAAGATGATGATACTATAGAAGAAATAGAAAAGCATGGACCCCCAATGAAGATGAGAGGAAATGTGATGGCATGTACCAACATCCAATTGATTCTATTCAATGGAAGTAATTTGATGACGAGTTTCCAGAGTTAGGTAAAGAATCAAGAAATACCTGACTTGGTTTAACTACAGACTGAATGAATTTGTTTGGTAATATGAGTATGAATCACAGTTCATTGCCTGTTTTACTAGTTATTTACAACTTACCTCCTGATGTGCATGAAGCAAAAATACATGATGTTGTCTATGATGATATCCGTTCCAAGAAAACCAGGAAATGACATAGATGTTTATCCAAGTCCCCTAATTGAAGAGCAGACATTACAAGGGATTGAGAGCCGGTAATAATATTTAAATTATTCTTTATAACTCTTTAACATATATGTATCTTAACACTAATTAATGTGAAGCTTATTTTGTAATGCAGTTCTTTACGAATGAGAGGCCACTACCTTTTCCCGCCACAAAATATGTAAGACATGCTTGGGCCACATATTTCCTTAATTTCTATAACTCTAAGATAGTTAATCAATAGTGTATGAATTAGATAGATATATAGGAATATGTTATTAGTGTTTGTAATACATTTTTATCAACATACATAATTTGATTCTCTAAATTTATGTATTTGGCTGACTGAGTTTTAATTGAACATGTCAATTTAAACGGGAATTAGCATTAAACAGAATGAACTAAAAAAACCAATAAAAAACGGTGGTTATGACCAAAACCGTCATTTTATACCTCTCGGAAGAGTGTAAAATGGTGGTTATGGTAATAATCGTCGTTTTAGGGCACCATCTGTTTTGATGTTAGGGAGAGTATAAAACGATGGCTTTTACCATAACTACTGTTTTATAACCTATGCATGTATTATATATAAAAGTTATTGGAAGGTATAAAACGACGACTTTTACCATAGCCATCGTTTTAGATTGACATTAACACAGCGGTCAAATAGTCATCATTTTAATGCCAAAATGACTGTCATTTTTTCACCTTTTTTGCACCAGTGCAACTTAAAAAAGTAAAAAAAATTCAAAATAATATATTTGTTTTTCTATTCATTTTTCTCCTTGAAAACACACCTACAACACTCATTTTTCATTTTAATTTAAGCAGTTTCAACATATATAAAAACTTACAAATAGTTCACTACAAAAATGTTAGAGATTAGTTGTCAAAACATAGTATCACTAAAAAATAATCATATTAGAATTGGCTAAGTCAATACTAAAACCACACTATAATTATTATAATTAAGTGTTAAATTTTTAAAGATTTTGTTGGTCAAGTCGATGTTATTTATAATCTAGAGTCGATTAAAAGAACTCTAAACCGATGCTTTAAAAAGATAAAATAAAAAGTAATGAAAAATAATCAACATTCATCTATACGACTCTAAAGTAGACTCTACTATTCTTTTTATTTGAATAACAATAATTTAGTATCAGTCTAGATAACTCAAAAGTAAATAAATATAAATTAAATTCAAGAAATGTATGTATTGGCTAAGTAGACACTAAGAAAACAATTTCTTAATGCAAGTAGTGTGGGTTTAATCAACGTTAATGGGGAGTAATAGATTAGCATCAGTTTGACCACCACTAGTGGAGCTTTGGTAAGAAAAAAATAAAGTAATAAGTTATCGAGCACATGTTTTAATGTGTTAATTGCGAATTTTGACTTCCCCTTAACAGTTCCCTCGATCTTTAAAGCACAATTTTCCACTTTCTCTTGCCCTAGTTTCACATTCCCTTTTTCCCCTTTCTCTAGCAATAATTTCACATTTCCTTATGTCATATATATAACTCTCAATGCACAATTCAGGTGTGAAAATAGAATACTATCCAAATTTCTCTCAATAAATTTTGAAAACCTTGAGTTCTTGCGTCGCATGCTCATAATGGTTTAGCATCTCACAACGAAAATCTTTTAAAATCTTACCTAGTGTGAGCTGAAATAGGTGACCATGCGCATGACATGATGGTGTGGAGTCAAAATAAATGGTGTTGTGGCGACAGGCCTAGGGCTTTCAATGGAGCTTAAACCCTATATCGAAGATGTCATAAAGGTTACTTTTTTTTTACTTCGTATTGTAAAAGTGTAGTGCATTGTTGATTTTGATGTGTTTTTTTGTTTGAAATTGTTATTTGGTTTAGGTTGTGACTATTTTTATTATATGCATGTGCTTTGACATTGAAATGTGTGGTTTTTACTGAATTCACAAATAACTTAGTGCTTAAGTTTGTTTTGTTATTTGTGACTTTATAATGTGTTTGATTTAGGTTACTATTTGTAGGTAGTCAAAAACCAAAGTTCATAAATTTAGTTCAATTGTAGGCAATTTTTAATCTCTGGGTTGGAGACTTAATGTTGATGTAGGGTAAAGAAAATTCATGACAGTCATTTCTTAGAGGAATGAATCAGTAATGTTTAGTGATAATATGTCCTTGTTCCATGGTTAAGTGATAGCCTTTGTTGTGATGCACAAATTAAATTTTATTCCTTCACTGATATCCATAACCTGCAAATACAATTTAAGGTAGCAAGCAATGAGGTCAAATAAATATTTGAGTAAGTAGAGTTGGGCATAATTTGTATTCATTATGCTAGCCTTTATAGTTTTATGAATGATTACATTTTTTAAGACTATTCTCACAAGTTAACTCCATTGATAACTAAGAAGCTTCCACTACTATACATAAGTGTTTTTCGTGATGGTTCGAGAACTATGTAAGTCTAATGTCATTACTGGTTGATTATATTTCATTAATAAAATAAAAGTATATCTAATCTATGTGTATCACTAGTCCATAGGTTGATGATGAAAGGAATGAGGTGATCAACCCAAACATGAAGGTGCTAGCTTGGAGACTTAATTAATGTGCAACATCATGGAACATGTACTTCGTTAAGGGATATAAATTTCATACAAAGATATGGGTGATGGTAGAAAAATAACAAATTGTGACGTGCATGTAAAAGGTGTGACTGAAGGAAGACATAATGACCTTTTTAGCATAATCCAACATATTAATGGAACGAAATATCTTGGAATGAGTAAGAGGAGTCCTCTTTTGTATTGTGAATGGTTTTATCTAACAATGGATGTTGGCGTGAGAGTTCATTTGCAATATAACATTGTAGAAATCAACATGAGTGAAAAATATATTCTCTATGATTCATCCATCATTCCATAAAAAGCAAGGTCTCTTATCCAAAGATATGTAAGAACTTTTATGACTAGTGCATGACAATCACAACAAGACCCCAAGATCATGTTGAAATTCAAAACATACAAGATGAATTGACATATCAAGCATACAATCACTAATTTAATGATATAATTTAGTGTATGTAAATTATAAACTATACAAACACCTCCAATATTGAAAATGAGTTTTCATTTTAAAATTTAAACTTATAAAAGTTAATCAACATTTGTCATAATAAAATTGAAATTTCATTTCAAATTCAAATTGATAACCAAATCTGTTCTTCAAATGAAATTTTCATTTGGAATCCAATTGATTCATAGGTGTTATAATTGAATGAGTTTTGATTTAGAATTTAGCTTTAATTAAAAGGTGTTATGTTGTTATCGGATTTCGAATTATAATTGAAATGGGATTTGAATTTGAAATTCGATTTTAATTTAAAATTTGATTTGTAATTGCAATTTTTACTAAAAATATGTCTTGTTCACTAAAGTTCAAAAATCGACCACTAAATTGAGTTATGATAGAAATAGTGACAAAAACATTCATAGTTAAAATAAAATCATTTTTAGTGATTAATTTAGAAATATTATTATTGTTATTATTATTATTAATTGTGTTGTTATTATTATTAATATTTATTATATTTTTGGTTATATATTATTGGATTCGTCTGTTGTATAATGTTGTATTCGTAGTAATTGTTTCTATTCCATAAGTACTTCTAATTGACTATACGAAACATTTTTTTCCCTTACATCATCTAATATTTATCTTCAATTTTCATACATTATTTATTCCAACTTTTAGTCGACTTTTAAGCTATCATACTTTTTTAGTTGTTTATGCAATTTTAGTGGTACAATACTTATTTAACGATATAATTTTTAAATGTTTACTTTGAAAATGAAATTATAAACTATTTAACACCTTCAATATTGAAAATAAATTTTTATTTAAAATTTAAACTTATAAAGATTAAACAACACTTGTCATAATAAAATTATAATAAAATTGGAATTTCATTTCAAATTCAAATTGATAACCATATTTTGTTTTCAAAGACATTTCATTTGGAATCCAACTTATTCATAAATGTTATAACTGAATTTGAGTTTTGATTTAAGATTGAACTTAACTAACAGGTGTTATATTAATATTGAACTTGAAATTATAATTGAAATTAGATTTGCAATTACAATTTTCACTAAAAAAAGATGTTTTAACGATCACCAAAATCGGATAGTAAAATTCAAAAAACGATCACGAAATTAATTTTGTGAATAAAATAATGATCAAACACATTAAGATAGCTTTCTATTACAATATGATTTACAAAATTATGAAGTGATAATTTTAAAATATGACTTTTTTATTAAATTATTCTTAAGTGACATCTAATAAAAAACTGAAAATTTTAAACAAAATTTTGGGTCATAAAAAAATACCTTTTTATTTTACAAATATAAACAACCAAGTAAAATATTAATTAATTAAAATTTAGTTATCATAAGATATAATAATTACATAAAACATTAATAAAGTATGAAATCATATCAAATATTTTATTAAAATAAAACTTATACGAAAATTTTAAAAACATATAATGCAATGAAATTAAAAAAACAAATTAAGTTCTCAAAAAAATTGATTCTTAAATAAATATAATGGCACATTTGTTTATTTGTCAAATATAATAATTTAAAAATATTGAACAGATGGTGTCGTGGTGTAGTTGGTTATCACGTCAGTCTAACACACTGAAGGTCTCCGGTTCGAGTCCGGGCGACGCCAACTTCATTTTATTTCTAGTTTTATTTTTGTTTCTTTCTATAAATGTATAAAAGTTCTTATTTTCATCTTTTATATATACTAATAGAAAAACTTGTTCATCCATTGTTTTAAGAAACAATTTACTATCCATTATATATTTAATCTTTTTAACTAACTTTTAGACTCTTAATTACTATTTTTTACTACAGAACTTATTACCTTTAATGAAATACCTGCTTCTTCAATATAAAGTTTCTTTTTTTATTAAATATATTAATATATACTGGTTTCAATATTATTGTTTCAAAATAGTATTTAAATAATGTCTGTTTAAAAATATAATTTTGAAATGTTTGTTTTGGAACTAAAATTGTAAACTATACAAACTTATTAAAAATGAATTTTCATTTGAAATTTAATCTTATAAAGGTTAAAGATAAAATTGGAATTTCATTTCAAATTCAAATTGATAACATATATTGTATTCCAATGAGATTTTTATTTAAATTCAATTGTTTCTTAGGTGTTATACTTGAATTTGAGTTTTAATTTGAAATTAAACTTAATTAACACATGTTATGTTGATGTTAGTTTGGAATTATAATTGAAATTGAAATTGGATTTGAATTTTGAGGGAATTGAAATTGAATTTCAATTTAGAATTTGAATTTAAATTGGATTTTCTATTACAATTTTATTTGGGCTTAATATTAAAATTTATTACTACATGTTACTATTAAAATCTACTAAATTGGAAAACTTATTGAAGATAACAAAAAATTGTTCGATGGAATGTTTGCTTTGGTCTTTCTTGGGACACATCTTTTGTTGTTAAAGAGAATTTGCATGGATACATTGTAGATGCATCTTATGTAGCTTTGGAGCAGTTAGTGTTTTGTTATTATCAGGGTTCTTGTTGGGGAGGTTTTAGAGGTAGACGAATCAACAACAGAAAGGGAGGTGTTAGAGTACGCACATTGAAGAGGAATGTACATTTTCAAAGAAAAATTGAAAAAACTTAAAGCAAATTTAAAAGTTTGGAACACATAAGTTTTTTAGGATGTTAACCGCATTAGTGAGGGCTTGCAAAAGAGGATTAATGAGTTAGATGCAAGAGATGATGAATGTGGTTTAGACGAGTCAGAAAGAGAGGAAAGAAGGTCTCTTTTAGCCGACTTTAGCAAATTTTTGTTTAAGCAAGAGACGATTATGCATCAGAAAGCAAGGCAAAAGTGGTTGAAACAGGGTGATCTTAACACAAAGTGGTAGGTGGTGTGAGGATAAATGGAGGAGAGCAAGGAATGAGTTACATGGGGTTTTGTCAATGGTAGGTGGTGTGAGGATAAAGAGGTGGTTAAGGACATGGTTAGATATTTTTTTGAAGATAGGTTTGTCAGGAACGATGCTTGTTAGGTCAGATTGGACAATGTTGGGTTCAATACTATTTCAGAGGATGACAACAAAATGTTGATTGGTAACTTTTTCGAAGAAGAAATTAGGGCAGCAGTTTGGAGTTGTGACAGTTCGAAGAGTCCTCACCCTGATGGATTTTATTTTGGATTCATTAAATTTAGTTAGAATTTCATTAAAAAGGATATGGTGTCGGCGGTGAAAGATTTTGCGGCCAACGGTAAATAGCCTAGGGGATCCAACGTGTCGTTCTTATGCTTAATTCCAAGAGTTGAAAATCCTCAACAACTCGACGAGTTTAAACCCATCTCGTTGGTTGGATGCTTATATAAAATAATTTAAAAAGTGTCGCCTCTATGTTTGAAAAAAGTGATTAGCAAAGTTATTGACGTTAGACAGTCGACTTTCCTTGAAGGAATGGGTTTGTTGGATAGTGCGTTAGTAGCTAACGAAGTTTTAGAAGAAATAAAAAGAAATAAGAGGAGTTGTGTTTTCTTTAAAGTTGATTACAAGGAGGTTTATGACTCAGTCAGTTGGGAGTTTATTTATTATATGTTAGAAAGGTTAGGTTTCTGTGGCAAATGGATTCATTAGATAAAGTGTCTCTTAAAATCTGCTTCAATGTTAATGTTAGTGAATGGTAATCCAACTAAGGAGTTTTTCCCAAAGAAGGGGCTTCGTCAAGGTGATCTGTTAGCTCCTTTTTTTTTGTTTCTTATTGCGGCAGAAGGCTTGGCAGGTGTGTCAAGGATGGTAGTAGAGAAAAATTTGATAGATAGTTTGTAGATTGGAAGGGCGAAAGTGAAGTTAAACATGTTACAATACGCTAACGATACCTTCTTTCTATGTGAAGCCAACACTAAAAGTGTCTTTAATATTAAGGCAGTTTTGCACTACTTTCAAGTTTCTTCTGGGCTTAAGGTAAATTTTTGAAGAGTAGAATAAGTGAGTTGGGGATAAATCAGCTAACGCTCCTGCGTTTTGCGACGATTCTTAATTGTGATGTGATGGTAACTTCTTTTGTTTACTTGGGTATGTCGGTTGGGGGTGTCATAAGCGAGGTGTGTTTGGAGTGGGGTGGTAGCGAGGCTTAAGGCTAGGTTGTGTAGGTGGAAAGGCAGGTTTTTGTCATTGACTGGGAGGATTTGTCTGATTAAGTCAGTACTTTCTTCTATCCTGCTATTTTATATGTCTTTATTCAAAATTCCTTCAGTGGTGGAAAATGAGTTAGTAAGGATTCAAAATAATTTTCTTTGGGAATGGGGTTCTAACGGAAGAAAGATGGCTTAGGCTTCTTAGAAAAAGGTTTGTGAGCCCCGCGAGGCTAGGGGTCTTGGAATTATCGATTTAAGGATTTTTAACACGAATTTGTTAGGGAAGTGGATTTGGAGGTTGGGGTCGGTTAAGGGTGGACTTTGGAAGGGGAAAATTTTAGGGCTCTCTTTGGTGGAAAGATTTGAAGGAGGTGTGTGGAAGAAATTTTGAAGATGCTTTCGAGTGGAAGATTGACGATGGAAGGGAAATTTCTTTTTGGAAGGACAGCTGGTTGAGTTGTCGTCACTTGTTTTTCGAATGCAAATTAGCTTGGCTTGTTTGGAGTCAATGCTTTGCTTTGCTTGGAGTGACATACATGTTTCACAATGATCCTTTGTCAAAGTTTTTACAGTTCAGGATGTGCAATGCTTCTAATTTAGGTAATGACGTTTGGGCAACAATTTGGGTTGGAGTAGTAAGTGAAATTTGGAAACACAAGAACAATGTCATCTTTAAAAGGGGCGTGGTTGATGAGTCAGAATTGTTCGCATTGGTTCAACTAAAGGTTTGGTCTTGGATTTCTTCCAAGACACGCTTTGCTTCGTTCTCTTACAGTGACTGGTGTTTGGTCCCTTTGGTTTGTATGAGGTTGATTTCTTGATATTGTACCTTGTGGGTTACTACTATTGTCGGTTTTTGAGGTTCTGTAAGTAGGGTTGCTTTTTTAGCCGCTAGAGGTGTTTTTGATCGTTAGAGGGAGGATAAAGTGCAATCTTTGTGAACCAGTCTTGAAGTGGTTCATATTTATTGATTCTTTATTGCTGATAGAAAAAGCCAATGTTAAAAGCGTTTGTTATTGGGGATTGGTGCAAAAATCATAACGTCAATTTCCCTATAATTTGTTTCTTGATCGACACTAATCACAAGTTATCGTCAACTTTTTATCATTAGTGTTAGCTTTTAGCAAACACTAAATCAATATCTTCTTATAATGGTTTAATGTTTCTAATACAACAATAATACACTATATCAAATATTATAAGAAAATACAAATTACTTTTTAAAGTTCATCTATTATATTTTTTACCTTATACAACACTAAACTTGTTCGGAAATATATAATTGTTGTCTAAACGTGAATAAACTACCACAAAACCACACTTTTCATATGTTGTCTAATTTATCAATAATCAACACATAGAATAGTGTGACCTAAATAGATAAGATAAAATTCATATCTTTAAACTTACAGTTGAAGGAACACCTTCTCAATATGGTAGAGGTTTAAGCAATTGAGATGTTTAAGCAAATGAGATGTTTAAGCAATTTCTGAAAAAAAAAATTGAAACATGGAGAATCTTTTAGTTGAAATGTAATATTATAGTACATTTAGATGATGAAACTCAATTAATACATATTTTATTTTATGATTCAGTGGTGAATTCATTTTCTAATGACATTCTAAAATTTTTCTTGCAAATTTCATTTTCCAAATTTTTATTGTTGTTAAAAATTTATTACAACATAATTAAATTTGGTCTAGATTGTATAATTTGTTTTCTTACTCTTTTTTTCAAGTTGTTTTCTTACTTTTTTTTTAAGTTGGCTTGCAGATGATTTTGAGGAAGAAATGATGAATAAGATTCATTAAATAAAATATAGAAACAAGTTGGATATTTTCTTAATTAAATTTTTTAGTTTTAATTATGATTTTTTCATGTATTGAACTGGTTTTTTATGTGTCAATTATATATTGAAATACACTTTTGTATATTATAAATTTTATTTATATCATCCTTAGTACAAACTATAATATTATATTAATTTACTTACCTTTAATAAATATATTTAGTTCATTAATTATCTAATAAAATTTAAATAAATAATTTTCTAATTGTTTGTATAATTTAACATATTTTCACATTACAATAATAAGATTTGTTTAAAATAAATTGATGATCTAAAACAATAAATTATATTTTTTTAAATATTATATCTGCGGACTAAAGAAATAAATCTAGTTTTTAAACTATTATTAGGTACAACTCCAAGTATATAAACTATATTTTAAAACTATTAGAAATGTGTAAGTTTAAATTCCATGAAGGTATGTATATTAACACTTGTTTATGGACACTTAATTTTGTGGACAATTTTATCAAGTTTTAACTTTTAGAAACCAATTCTCTTAGATTTATAACATTTATTTTTTTTATCAAATATATTAATTGAAAATTTTGAATTTTCATTTACACAAAAAGTTGATATTTCTTAATTATAACATACTATATTATATATATTATTTGAGAACCTAAGAAACATATGGTGTCGTGGTGTAGTTGGTTATCACGTCAGTCTAACACACTGAAGGTCTCCGGTTCGAGTCCGGGCGACGCCAAAATTTTGTTTTGTTAATATAAAGTTTTGTTTTGTTATTAAATATATTAATATATACCATTGGTTTCAATATTATTGTTTCAAAATAGTATTTAAATAACACTAAAATTGTAATTAAATTATATGAACATTTATATCATACACAAGTAATATAAAATTATACTGTATAATATTTTTACTATATAATAAAATAATGAATCACTAGTTTTATTTCTTTAAAACTTGACATTGTTGTTGACATCAATTACTTCACTACACACCTATGATTAACGCATTGTTTTTTTAAAAGCTCACTATTTTTCAATCTTATAAATGACAAAACATACTTATAGAAAACTTTGATAATAAAATGTACTTTCTTCTCACTTGGTTGATGAAGTTAATATAGTTAATATAATAGAAATTTGAGCTTGCAAATGTTTGTATATGGGTGAGGTTGATTGCTTAATTTTAAAGAAAATAGAGATATGATAAACATAACAATTATCTTAGCATTAGAGTTGAGACATATCCTTTATTCTAGTCTATCATCACGATATAATGTTAATAGTGGCAGGCATCAAGTCAATAGTTTTATGCCAAAAATCCATTTTTCTCATTCCTCCACTCCTTCTTCCTTCAATGATCAAGTCAAATCTTTTCGGTCATATATGTGTTCTATACATTAAGTTCCTCATATTTTGGTTTGAGAACATGTTGTGTAGTTGCATAGATTAAGTGGTTTCGCATTTAATTTATCACCCTATCAAAGATCTACTTCATCACCTCATCTCGCCCCTATTCCACTAGTATATACACTTGTTCCATTGCTACGTATCACCCTTACTCCACTAGTCCAATCCTTCTTTGCTCCAACTTTCCACCACACCCGGGATGCACCGATACAACACACATATGCTCCCTTAGTCAATCCACTTGTTGCTTGGTTAGTCCAGATCACCCATATTCCATTAGTCCAAACTTTTTATAGTTTGACACTCCACCCCACTTGGGTTCCAACAATACAATCCATGTTTCTTCCATAAATGTAGTTATCCTCTACTCCCTCAGTCCAGATCACCTATGCTCCCCTAGTCGAGCCATTCCATGTTGTTGTAGTTCATCCCACACCTCTTACTTCGAACCATGATGCCCCTAATGAAAAAGTGCAACATGATGTTAATGGCAAGGTCATCATATGACCAGTGGATAAAGGGTAAACTTACTATGTCATTTATATATTGTTTTATTGTTTAAACTTAATGCTTAACATTTTGGGTTGTGTTTTATAGTTAAAAACATAACCATGATGTTATTAAGGCAATTGGCCATGTAATTAGATTATAATTTAGGAGTCCCTACCATCATTATGAGAGAATGACTTATGAAACCTGACTTAAATGGTGGGCTAAATTTTAGGTGACTGTAATTATATATCAACGATTACAATTTAACCAAATTTTTATATGATCAAATTTACTTAATTGTTCTTTAACTTTACCTATTAGAGTGACTTGGGTCCCTCGTGAGTTGGGAAATTAGAAAAGTATACGAGTCAAAATTTAGAAAATGTTTTTGTGATATGTTCACTAAAGCTAAAGTAAATGGGACTATACATAGTTGCATTGGATAACAAGCATGGGTTGAACTTTTGAACTTGGGATATCCAAAAGTTCAAAGAAAATTCATCGCAAAACAAAATCAACCAGTCTTTGGTTTGAGGTGGAGCATTTCACTCGGTTGGGTGCAAATCACACCTAGACATTGCATTGGGCCTAGTAAGTATTTTTCATGACTTATGTATACCTGGTTACATGTTATTCAATTTAGTAGTGTAAGATATAATGTTTGTAAGTGTAAAAACTTATGAGAATATGGTTGACCTATTGAACCGAATGAATTATTTATCGCCACTCAGACCAAGAAGAATGGTGGTTGGGTAGATGATCGTGCTCGTGAGACCTATGTAAGTTATTGTTTCAAATTTTGACACTTTATTCATATATTTAACATAAATTCTTAACATTTGAAACTCCTAATAATCAACTAGGAAACCTACCATAAGCAGTTGAGGGTCATCCAATCAGACAGTTCCAAAGGATCAGCCTCCAACTTCCAACAGATAAATGTTGCAATAAAGTTTCAATAAAGGAAGGATGTTATTGGATGAAAGAGTAAAAGTAGGTATTGCGCATTATGAACTTGGTTGCTAATGTTCACTATGAAGTGTCATCCATCACTCAACCCTCATTATTATCACAATGAATAATTAGTTGAGAATGAACAAATTCACCAACAAGTCCAAGAAGCAACTACAATGACTAATGCAGCAATTGAAAGGGCTAATGCAACAACAACAGGCTTTCTTGAAGAAAATTAAAGGTATTCCTTATTGGAGGACAAAGTAAAGTTGATGCAACAACAATTAACCATGAAGATGAAACAGAAATTTGGCGACACTCCAATAGGTATAAGTCAGGTGTACTCTCACTATGTCGAAGACTTTGATGACCAACCTCTTACTTGAAGTTTACCTACATTGTGAGATAAATGAATTGCTAATTGTTTTCATGTATTGAATAAGCATACATACGATAGAAAAAATGATGATGTTGAGTTCTAATTTATGTTGGACATTCTAGTTTACTCCAATTGATCTGCATACTTAGATATTTTAATACTGAAATTACTATGGCTATGATTGCATAAAAAGCTACCATTTTGGATCTCCATATATTTTGTTCTATCCTTGCCACCAAAAACATTCTATCTCATCTCAGGCAACCTTAAGTGATACAAATGACATTATGAAAAGATGGTGTTTGTGGTTGTAGCCATACTGAAATGAAAATGTAAATGGCTAATTTATTTTTTCTCTCTCACCATACTAATTGCATTTCTTGTAGCATTTAGTAATTCAAAGCTTTTATTCCTATTACATAAAAAAAATCTTTAGATACTTTAAATTGTACAATAGTCTTATGGTAATTCATTGTTCTCTAAACGTGCCTAGTCATTAGTACAAATGCATACTCTTTATAAACCATACTTTTCTTATCTTTCTAGCTCATACTTTTACATATATGGTCTCCTTTAAATCATAATTTATTGTTATATTGTAATATATTCTTCTCTCAAATTATTTTGGAATATGATAATTTCTTATTCAATTGTAATAATTTTATCATTTTCAATTATATATTGTTGGATTCACTTGTTCCATCTTAAGTATTGTATTCATTATAATTGTTTTAATTATTTCCACAAATACTTCTAATTGACTATGCATTATGATGTTTCGGCCAACCTATGTAGCTTTCAAACAAAATATTTGTTTTCCTTATATTTTGTAATATTTATTTTCAATTTTCATACATTATTTATTCCAAATTCTAGTCATTTTTAGCCTATCATACTTTTTAAATTATTGAAGCAATATCAATGGTACAATCATTGGTTTATTGCTTAACGATATAATTTTTATATACTTCTTTGGAGTTGAAGTTCTAAATTATACAAGCACCTCCAATATTGAAAATGATTTTAATTTTAATTTTAAACTTATAAAGGTCGAACAACACTTGTCATAATAAAAAATTAGAATTTCAATTCAAATTCAAATTGATAACCAAATCATGTTTTCAAATGAAATATTCATTTGGAATCCAATTTTGTAGGTGTTATAATTGAATTTGATTTTGGTTTAGAATAGGTTTAATTAGATGATGTTATATTAGAATTACAATTGAATTTGGAATTGGAATTGGATTTCAATTTTGAATTTGAAATTTGAATTGAATTTGAAATTGCAATTACATGTGTTACCATTGAAATCCACTAAAATTGGATTTCTATTTCAAATTAGTATTTTCTTCCAAATTGTTGTTATAAATGAAAGTGATCTTAATTTCAAATTAATATTAGATTTGAATTAATTAGGTGTTATATTCAAATTCAATTGGATTTGTAATTCTAAATATTTTTGAACAAGGTGCTTTGATGCCTCCAAAATCTAAGTAAAAGACTTGAAAAACTTGTTGTGTTTGTGTGTGTTGTTTAGTAGCTTTTGAATTATTAATTCACACCTTGTATTGATCCAAGCTCACTTGAATCTTTATCTCTTTTAAAAGAATTTTTTTCTAAAAAGTTGTGAAATTTTAGTTAGTTGTTTTTCAAATCAGTATGTTGAAAACGGTGTTACTCAAAGGTCTTAAGGTTATAACAAGTTTTTATCCAATTGATTTGTCGAAACAACCGGTTGTTTGACACTTAGTGATTTTTAAAAGGTTTTGAAATAACTTTGCTTTATTTTGTCTTTTTTGTAAAACCGGTTATTTCAATAAAACAACTGGCTATTTTATATGAAATCCTTAATAGAAAAATAATTTCAATCAGTTTATTATCTTTCTAACAGAATTCTGTTAAGAGTTCCAAACTGTTTTTAAATGTTTCCAACTGCTTTTGATTTATGATTTAATAGTTTTAACCACTTCCTTAAGTCTATATAAAGACTGTTTTATGATCTTTTCAAGAACCTAAGAAAGAAAGTTTATTAAAAATGTTTTCAAGAGAAGATCAAGAGCTTTTGGATCATCATTTGTGTGTGAAATAGGAACTGGGTTTTTTATACTTCTGTACTATTGCTTTGTAAAACCCACGTGTACTCTATTTACTTCTTTTGAACACTATAATTCTGTGTAATCTGTGTAAAGCAGTTTCAGAAAGGGTTTCTAAAAATTGTGGTGTTGTCAATGAGTGTTTTTGTGATCTTGAGGTTCAAGATCAACACTCTTGGTGTGTGTTTTGTAATCTTGCTTTGATTGCTTAGTGAATTCTCAGTGGTTAGCTGAGGGCTGGATGTAGCTCTTGGTTAAGAGTGAACCAGTATAAATATCTTTATGTGAATCTCTTTATCCTTACTCTTATTCATTGTGATAGGCTCCTTCTAGAGCTACACTAAGATAATTGACACTAGGGTAACATCAAAATTCTCCTCTTTTTCATTACTGTTAAAAACTGACCTAAATAGAAGTTGTATGGGCCAAACTGGCCTTACATTGTTCCCTAAACTTTCTAATAACACCTAATTAATTACATAATGTAGTCTTTCATCCATTTGGGCTTAACAATCTGACGTTTGGGCCTATTATTGTTGGGACATGTTGTATCAGTACCATCCGCCGATTCCAACACTTTGTCCTTAAAGTGAGTAGTTGAATTGATTTGGGCTGAAGAGTCATTATTGGATTGGGCTTGCGGATGTGTTGGGTGTGAAGGGTGAACATTGGGTTGGCCTATTTGTGGATTGTTTTGGAACGTTATAGCATTGTTAGGAGTGAAGTCTTTGTTTTGGGAATCTGTAATGTGGTCATTACGTGGCCTTGGGTGAGTGGTTGGAATGGGTGGTTGGTTGGAAAGTGTTGAGTCACGTGGTGCAGAGTTAGGTGGGGCATTAATTGCTCTTCTGAAGGGGTTTCAATAGAGAAGGCAAAGCGAGGCGGGCCGTGCTGGCCGACCCGCGGGCCGCTGGTAAAAAACGCAGGGTGGGCTGACTTTTTCAACCCGCAAACCTGCATTAACCTGCCCCGCATTAGCGCGCAGCCCGCGCGGGCCAGCAGCGGGGCGGGACGGGTTGGCCCGCTAACCCGCAAGAAATAAAAATGGATGAAAGTTTTTCTAAGGCGACATCCAATGTTATTGAAATGGAAGAATGTCAATAATGTTTATGTTTAATTTTTTTGAATTAATGTTTATGTTTATGTTTAATGTTTTAGAATTAGGTATTTTTAATATTTTGAAAGTGGAAGAATAGTGATATTTGATATTTATCTTAATGTTTAATGTTTTGGTGTTTGACTATGTTTGAAAATGAAGAAAAAAAAATAGGTTTGATAGTAACAAATATATAGATTTAATTTGACAATTTTTTAAGAACAAAATGTAAAAAAAAAAAATTAAAAAAAAAAAAGAATACGGGCTGCCCCGCAAACCCGCGGGCCAGCTCTTATGCGGGGCGGGTTGGGAATTCTAGCCCGCAATAATTTTGCGGGGCGGGCCAACCCGTCCCGCATTTTCGTGGGCCAAGCGCGAGCGAGCCAATGCAGGGCGGGCTGGCCCGCTTTGCCACCCCTAGGTTTCAAAGTCAGGTGAGTGAAGTGGTTGGACATTTGAAATGCTTTTGGGGTTAGGCGTGCGGGTATTCAAAGAGTTTGGCGAGTCCCTATCCGCGTGAGAGAGTGAATTAATATTCGTGGCTACATGGGTTCCTTTGAAAGCACGGAGGAGGGATACATGAAATACCGGGTGTACTCGTGAGGTGGCTGGTAAACAAAGTTCGTATGCCACAACACCGATGCGGCGGCGCACTTGATAAGGCCGCGAGTAACGAGGGGCGAGCTTCGAACATGTACAACGCTCCACCGATTGTTGGCGGTGAGGTTGAAGACGTACCCATACCCAGTCATCGGGGTTAAAAGAGCGTTCAGATCGGTGGCGGTTGGCCTGGTCGCACATTCATTGACGAGCCCGACGAAGGTTTTGTTTGAGGGCGTGGAGAACCAGCGTGTGTTGGTGCAATAAATCAGCAACGGTGGTGCCTGAGCGTGGACTGTGCAACAGATCTAGGGCGGTGGGAGGTTGTCTTCCGTACAGAGCATGGAACAGTGAGGTTCCAATGGCAGAGTGGTAAGTCGTATTGTGCCAAAGTTCTGCTAGATGAAGATATTGGAACCAAGTGTGAGGATGTTCGCCCGCAAAGCATCGTAGGTAATCTTCCAAATTTCGATTAAGAACTTCTGTATGTCCATCAGTTTGCGGATGGTAAGCAAAACTGAACTTTAATGTTGTGTCTTGTGCCTTGAATAGGTGTTTCCAGAAAGTGCTGATAAATAGGGGATCTCGGTCTGAGATAATGGTTTTTGGCAGCCCATGTAGACGACAAATCTCAACCGAGAATCGCTTGGCAAGTTGGTGGGCATTGAACTGTTTGGGACGTGCCACAAAGTGAGCATACTTCGTGAGGCGATCACATATGACCCATATCACCGAGTGACCTACTGATGAGGGTAAGTGTGTTATAAAATCCATTGATAAATCTTCCCACACTTGATCTGGTAATGGGAGGGGTTGGAGTAATCCATGGGGCTTTGTTGGCAAATACTTGTTACGCTGACATGTGGTGCATTGTTGAATGTAGTTCTTGACATCTCTAGTCCACCCAGCCAGTAGAAGGCAGCAGCAATGCGAGCAAGGGTGGGTTTAATACCGGAATGACCCGCTGTGGGCGATTCATGTAGTTCTAGGAGAATGTGGTTTCTGAAATTGTTGGTATCTGGAATAAACACTTGGTGAAGAAAGAAGAGCAGACCATGACGAACCGAGAAGAGGTTGGGTCCTTGTGTATCTTTAGTGCAAGCGTTTACTAATCTTGTTCCTTCTATAGTGGAATAAAATTGATGTAACTCTTCAAACAACAATGGTATTGGCATCGAGAGTGCAAGCAACATTGAAGGTGGATCTGTGTCTTGGCGTGAGAGAGCATCTGCAACCACATTTTGTTTGTCAGGTCGGTATAGAATTTGGAAATCATATCCCTGTAACTTTGATGTCCATCTTTGTTGTTCTGGAGTTTGTATTGTTTGTGACTGAAGTGTATTTAAACTTTTTTGATCTGTGATTATTTTGA